>Ga0163144_10008487_pt1 | contig 22235 bp, 19 predicted proteins | sample OliLak19BULKMAT1_FD_123175 | JGI IMG/M metagenome (GOLD analysis project Ga0163144, IMG submission 123175) | Freshwater microbial mat bacterial communities from Lake Vanda, McMurdo Dry Valleys, Antarctica - Oligotrophic Lake LV.19.BULKMAT1 | ecosystem: Environmental > Aquatic > Freshwater >... | reverse complement strand
TTCGTTCAAGACATTGCTCACTTGCGGAGCCTATCGCCCCGCTCGATTCAATGTCCTATCCGCTATTCCCTATGGCCGGTTTTCAGGCGACCATCCATGGCCGGTTTTGGGTGACCGCCGAGGCCGTGAGTTCCCGGCGATCAACAGCTTTCATGCTGGAGGAACAATGACTGACACTTCCGCGGGTGCCAGCGCGGCCCAACGTTCTGCAGGGCTGGGGAAATGGGAAAAGGAAACCGGACACGTTTATTCCGCAACGACGTTTGCATTTTTATTTAGCCCAACTGGTGTTTGGACTGGGATGCAGAAACTTTCACATCGAATCGAAGTGAAGGGCGATGAAATCGAATTTACCAGCTCCACAGAGATTTTCGATACGTCGGGGGTACAGATCACGAGCGGATGCGCAACTGGAGTGGGTCGCAAGATGTAGCCAATCCATCTGAAGTGAGTTTCTTCAGCTCCCAGATTGAAGGCTAGTCGATATCAAACTGAAAGTGCCGTCTCTGTTGAGACGGTACTTTCGGCTACGCCAGTGGATCGAATTGCCGAAGAAGCCTGCTATCCAGAAGCCCAGGCTGAGAAGATCCTGTAGGGGCAATTGATAGAGGTGCCGTGGTTGAAAAGCATCGTTGAGGACGCCGTTTTGGGTAGCGAAGGCGACTGTGAAGCGAAGCATCAGAGCGGCCCCGATGAAGCCTGGCTCAAAGCCGGTTAGCGGCCAAACCGCTAATAGAATTGGCAACGGATTCGTGAAGAATTGACCGATGTACCCGGCCGGGCGAGAGCGTCGCGTGGAGCGATTCCAGCGCAGACGGTGAGCGAAATTCTGGGCCAAAGTCTCCGAGCCGATGCGGTGTTCTACTACGAAGCTGGAAAGGATTGATTTCCAGCCCTTCGCAGTGACACGCTGCCCCAGTACGAAATCTTCGGCCAAGTAGTTTTGGAGGCTGCTCCAGCCACCGATTTGATCAATCGCCTTCTTGCGCGCTGCCACTGTCGGCCCTACTGTGAAACGCATGCCTTCTAGCATTCTCGCAACGAGTATGCCCGCGATGAACTCGGTATTCATGCCGAGTGCTTCGGTCTGGCTCCAGAGGCTGGGGCCAGCGACGGCCCGGTAAGGACAAGTTGCTATCCCAAGCTTGGGGTCCTGCGCGAACTCTGCCGAGATGAACTCGAGCATCTTCTCGCCAACCCGGATATCCGAGTCGGACATGATGACCAGCTCATACTCCGCTGCCTCACAAAGCTTCTCGAGGCTCCAGACTTTGGCGTTTGTGTAAGGTGATTCGCCGACAATGAGGAGCCGGGAGTGAACGGAAGTGAATTCAGCAATCAGCTGGTCGACAAGTGGTTTGGCAGGGTCCTCGGCTGATGCCAGTGCAAAGACGATTTCCCATTTCCCGGCGTACTGCTGCACGAAAAAGGAGCGCAGGTTTTCTTCCAGGCCCGAATCGATTCCTTTGAGTGGCTTGAGTATTGAGATCGGAAGCGGTGGCCTCGGACTCGGCACATTTACGCTCAGGTATCGATAAACTGCTGCCAACACGAGGAAGCAATAGATCAATACTCCCAGCGCAAGCAACCAGAGGAGAGAGAGCATTATTCGATCGGCGTTTTGCTGTTGTTCACTTCCGCAAGCATGCTTAGGAATTCGTCGAAAGGCTTGGCACCCAAATCGCCACTACGGCGATTGCGGACTGAGACCGTTTGGGCGTCGACCTCACGGTCGCCAATGACGAGCATGTACGGAATCTTCATCAATTGCGCTTCGCGGATCTTGAAGTTTACCTTCTCATTGCGTTTATCGATTTCCACACGGAAGCCACGGGCCTTGAGTTTGGCCGCGAGCTCGTCAGCGTAAATGTTGGCACGATCGGTCACTGGCAAGAGCGATACCTGAACCGGAGCCAGCCAGACCGGGAATGCACCGGCATAGTGCTCAACGAGAATGCCGAAGAACCGCTCGACGCTCCCGAATAGTGCGCGGTGCACCATCATCGGCGTGTGCTTGTTGCCATCTTCAGCGATGTAACTGAGCTTAAATCGGCGAGGAAGGTTGAAGTCGAACTGTACGGTCGAGAGCTGCCATTTGCGGCCGATCGCATCGACAAGTTTGACGTCGATTTTGGGTCCATAAAATGCCGCTTCGTCGGGCATGACTTTCACATCAAGACCCATATGCGCGACCGCATTTTTCAACGCGTTTTCAGCGAGCAACCATTCCTCGGGCGTACCAACATATTTGTCTGAGATGCCGCCATCCCACGTGGATAGTTCGGCTTCGTACTTTTCAAATCCGAAGGTCTTCAATGTGTCGAAGGCGAATTCGAGGCAACCAATGACTTCACTCTCTACTTGTTCAGGAGTGCAGAAGATGTGGGCATCGTCCTGGCAAAATCCACGGACGCGGAGCAAGCCATGGAGAGTGCCAGAGCGCTCATAGCGATAAACAGTGCCTAACTCACCGAGGCGCACAGGAAGATCCCGGTAGCTGTACTGCTTGTTGTCGTATATCAGAATGTGACATGGGCAGTTCATCGGCTTGAGCTGATAGACCGCGTCGTCAAGTTCCATCGGGACAAACATGTTCTCGCCATAGAAATCGGTGTGACCCGACACTTCCCACAGTTGCCGGCGGGCTACGTGCGGGGTGACGACGAGATCGTAGCCGCGCGAGAGGTAGGCGTCCCGCATCCAGTCTTCCATGATCTTCCGGACGAGCGCGCCCTTGGGGTGGAAGAAGATGAGGCCGGGGCCGGCGAGTTCCTGAATGGAGATCAGGTCGAGCTCACGGCCGAGCTTGCGGTGATCACGCTTCTTGGCTTCTTCAAGCTGCTTGAGGTATTCGTCGAGTTCCTTCTGGCTGAACCAGGCAGTGCCGTAGATACGCTGGAGTTGCTGGCGCTTCTCATCGCCCTTCCAGTAAGCACCGGCCACGGAAAGGAGCTTGAAAGCCTTCAGTTTCCTGATCGAGGGAACGTGAGGTCCGCGGCAAAAATCAATGAAGTGAGGCCCGAGCGTATATTCCGAGAAGATGTCATCGGCACGCTCTGTGATGAGCTCCACTTTCATCGGCTCGTTCATCGCCTCGTATTTGGCAATGCCCTCAGGCTTCGGCATCAGACGCCGTTCGAAGGTGAGGTCGCGGTCGCGGATCTCAGCCATCTTCTTCTCTAGTTTTTCAAGGTCTTCAGGCGTGAATGGGTCTTTGCGGTCGAAATCATAGTAGAAGCCATTCTCAATCGGCGGGCCGATGCCGAGTTTCGTTTCAGGGTAAAGTTCCAGGACGGCGGCGGCCAGGAGGTGGGCCGTGGAATGGCGATAGACCTCAATTGAGGCCGGGTCTTTAGTCGTCAGAATTGAGACGGACGAGTCGCCTTCGAGGGGGCGTGTGAGGTCCCAGAGGTTGCCGTTGACCTTGGAGACAATTGCGTCTTCGGCGAGTCGCTTGGAAATGGACGCGGCTATATCGAGGGGACGGGTGCCTGCCGGGAACGACTTCTGGCTCCCATCGGGCAGGGTAACAAGGACTTCACTCATGGATTTTGGGGGTTCGAATTCAGCGTAACACGCAAGAAGTGCGTAACCTTTTCGGTATCGGGCCCGAATTGGCTAGTATGGAGCTAGCAATGACATCCACGGAGCCCCACAGCGACGAGCATTTGGTTGAGCTCGCCAAGACCGGTGACGATGGGGCTTTTCCAGAATTGGTAAAGCGGTATAGTCGCCGCATCCTTCGAGTTGCTCGGAACATCACTAATAATGACGAGGATTCCGAGGACGTGCTTCAAGAGACCTTCATGAAAGCGTATACGCATCTGGGTGGATTCCAGGGCAACAGCAAGTTCTATACTTGGCTGGTTCGTATCGCTATGAACGAAGCCCTCATGAAGTTGCGGAAGCGCAAGACAGGTAGAGTCGTTTCGCTGGATGAGGAGCTTTCGACGGGAGACGATACGATTGTCCGTGAAATCGCGGTGTGGGAAGGCAACCCGGAAGATCAGTATTCTCAAGAGGAACTTCGGGAACTGCTAGACACAACGATCGCAAGTTTGCCTGAAGGATTCAGGACAGTTTTTCATTTGCGGGACGTGGAAGAGTTGTCTACAGAAGAAACTGCGGATATGCTGGGGCTCAGCATTCCTGCGGTGAAGAGCCGTCTGCTGAGGGCCCGGTTGCAATTGAGAGAAAAGTTAACACGTGTATTCAAACGGAAAGGGGACCACGCGTTTGCCTACATGTAAAGATTTTTTACGAGAGTTGACGGACTATCTAGACTCTTGTCTCGATGCGGCGACCAAGAAAGAGCTCGACAAGCATGTCGAGGAGTGTCCAAACTGTTGGGTGATTCTGGACACCACCAAGAAGACCTTGAAGATCTACAAGGGGTGTGAGCCGAAGGCGGTTCCCCAAGCGCTGGAAGATAAGCTGATGACGGCGTTGGCCGCCAAGATGGCTGAGAAGAAGTGCGGGGGAAGCACTTAACATCACTCGGCCTGGTACCCATCGATGCTACGCGTTGAAGTCGAAGCTCCTAAGCCCAACAGCGTAGTCTTAGTCCGCGCCATAGTTGATCTCTAATTTCCTGACGTAGACCGATGCGAATGCCAACACAACTGCAGCAACGCCAAAAATGCCAAGCACGGCCAAGGGGCCAGGAATTGGTGCAGCGGTTGTCACTAGCAGTTTTAGAGGTTCGGGTATGTCGGAATTCAGCGGAGCCACCACCGGGCTTAAGGATTGCAGGTAATAGATGATGCTGAATTTCTTCAGCATCGTGGGGAGGAACCAATTGATGCCTTCCCAGAACAAGATTACAGCAGCAGGGATCAAAGGATTGCGCATGATGATGCCGGCTGCCAGGAATATACTGCCGTAGCCTACGCAGGCAAGTGCAGTGACCCCTAGATAGGTGAAGAAATGGCCCCAGCCGGGCCCATTTAAATATGCACTCACCTCTCGTGAAGGGTGCGGCCCGAGCATGAAAAAGAACTGTAACGCGGTGCTTGTGCAGAAGATCGCGATCGTGGCTACCAACCCTGCCAGGTACTTGCCGATCATCAAAATCTCACGGCGGACTGGCGCGAGCAAGTAATGGTGGAGGCTCTGATCGAGTAGTTCGCCGCGGAAGAGATTCATGAATATTCCCACGCAGCCAAAGAAGATAGCGAGACGCAGGAAGAAGTATTGAAAGACTCCAGCAAAGGCGAGGATGCTCTCGCCGAGGCGGGCCTCGGTGCGGTTTTTCTTTCCGGTCAACGCGCCATCACGGAAGGACAACTCCCAAGTATTCGTGCCATCCGTGTAGCGGACGAAATCGCGCTTTCTGCCTCGCGAAAAACGCGTGTAAGGGACTTTTGAATCACCCAGCAACTTGGTGACTTCGTTGATCGTGATTCCAGGTTTGATTGCCGCACTTACTGCTGGCGCATTGGGTGAATCGACCAGCACTTGCTGCTGACTTGCTTGTTGCCTCTGTATGACGATCATGCTGATTCCGAACAATATCGCGGGCAGGAAGGCCAGGGCGTACACCCAAAGCCCCCGGCGGGCAAACATCGTCTTGCGCCATTCCAGCGAAACGATCGCGAGAATCTGTCTTTGCCACAGGGCGGAGCCGGTCACAGCTTGCCTCCTTCATCGCCGATCAGGTACTCGTAAAGCGAGTTGACATCATCGTCGGCGGGAGCGATGGTTTCAATGTTGATGCCTTCGATGACGAGGCGATTGAGCAGTTTGTGAAACTGGCTGGCGTTTGTGGTCTTGACTAGAATGCCCTGGAAGTCCGGGTGGATGCGAGCCTCAACCACATGGTCGAACTGGAAGATACGCGAGGCCATTTCTGAAGGCTTGTCGCATCGAATGACGATCTGGTGCGGCCGGTCGGAGATTTCTTCACGGACGCCTCTTATCGCGCCCTCGGCCACGACATAGCCATTGGCCAAAAGAATTACCTGGTCTGAAATCATGTCGACTTCGTGCAGGACGTGGCTCGAGACGATCACATGTGCGCCGCGTTCGGCCTGTTCGCGAAAGAGTCCAATGGTTTCGCTACGAACGAGTGGATCAAGCCCATTGAGCGGTTCATCGAGAATCAGGACTTCGGGCTCGTGGGCGATGGCTTGAGCCAGACGGATTCGCTGTCGCATGCCTTTCGAATAAGCTGCGACCTTACGCTTGGCGGCATCGACGAGGTTGACCTTCTCGATAGCAGACCAGGCATTGGCTTCGGCTTTCTTCGAATCCCAACCCTGCAGCATCAGTGATGCGTTGACGAACTGGAAGCCGGTGTATCCTCTCGGAAACGAATCGAACTGGGTGCAGTACCCGAGAATTCGGAAGAGCTGTTCGGGCTGATCGGGGGCGATGCCACGCACAGAGATCGAACCGCGCGTAGCCCTGACCAGGCCCGTCATCAGGTTCATCAGTGTGGTCTTGCCACTTCCGTTTGGACCAACCAGGCTGGTGATGCCCGGAGGAATGGTAAGGTTGACGCGGTTGACTCCAAGCACCTCACCATAGAACCGGGAAACGTTGTCGAAGACAATCAAGTCGTTGGACATTAGCGCACGATCTCCTTCGGGCGGATCTTGCGCTCAAGCATAAGCAGGCAGACGATGCAGACGGCAATGAAGCCGACCCAAGCCTCGAAAGGCTCCAACCCCGTCGATGCCTCTATATTCAGTTGGTCTGACCAGATTGTGTACATGATGCGAGAGATGTCTATCATCGAGCCGTAGTCAGTCCGCAGTATCGAATTGATAATGCTGGCAAGCCCTGCGCCAATGCCGAAGACCCCGAGGATCAAAGCGCCTGCCACGACCTTCCACTTCACCCAGGCCGAAAGCGCAACTGAGAGGAGCGAGAGGATGAGAATCCAGGCAGTGAATCCAAGCATGATGGCGCGAAGAATGAACCAGTTGTTCGAAAGCCAACCGGAGCCCGCCTGAGAGACCTGTAGGAAGAAGAGGATAACGCCGGGGACCCAGGTGATGATCGAGAGCAGGATGAATAGAACGGAGAGCTTTCCCACCACATACTCTGTTCGCGAGAACGGCCTCGAGAAATAAGTTGGCAGCGCGTTGTTGGCGAGGTCTGGTGCAATCAGGCTCGGCCCGATTAACGCCGTCAGGATGTAAGCAAGAACACCCTGAAAGTTCATGAAGACACGAAAAAAGCCGGAGTCGATCTTGAGGATGTCGAGGGCCGGAATGCCGATGCTGGCGAGCATGGACAAGTTGTTGATCAGATAGATGTAGCCCGTGCATCCGAGCGGGAAGAAAAAGCAGGCAACCAGAAAACCTGTCAGGAAGCGGCTTTGAAAGAGACGCTCGTAAGAGTAGCGGGGCAGCACCAGAAAGCGTGTACGTGGATCGGTGAGTGGACCCGTGTAGGAGGAATAGGTGCGTTTGTAGACGGCCATTATTGGTTCATCGCCTTGAAGAAGATGTCTTCCAAGGTGTCCTTACGATAATTGAGGCGGCGAAGTTCAAGGTCCTTTTCTCCCGCAACGCGGAATAGTTCGCGGAAGCTGAACTCGGCTGGAAGCACCATCTTCCAGCGGCCTTTACCGGCCATGGCGCAGGTTGCGCCAAGCCCCTCCATCGCGGTGGCAAAGCCTTCGTCATCGCCGACGGTTTCAAGCTCGACAAAGCGCTTGTTGGCGCTGCGCTCGGCTTCGAGATCTGCGTAGTGGACGATGGCCCCACCCTTCAAAATGATCACTTCCTCACATGTGTCTTCGACGTCGCGCAGCAGGTGCGAGCACAAGACGATTCGCATTCCGGCGTTGTCGCGCATCTCGTGGATCATCTTCAACATGCGGCGGCGGGCTGGCGGATCCAGGCCATTCGTTGGTTCATCGAGGATGACGAGCTTCGGGCCGTGGACGATTGCCTGAGCGAGCTTGGCGAGTTGCTTCATTCCAAGAGAGTAGGTGCCAAGCTTTCGGTAACGCGCCTCGCCTAAACCAACATAGAAAAGGCATTCGTGGGCGCGCTCGAGCGCCGTTTCCGGCGGGAGTCCAGAGAGTTCGCCCATCATCCGGATGAACGTAACCGCCGTCATGTCGGCGATGAACGAATCATTCTCAGGCATGTAACCGATCAGTGATCGGATGTAGCGTGTGTCTTTGTGAACATCGTGACCAAAAACACGCGCCGTCCCCGAGGACGGCGCGTAGAAGCCAAGAAGCGTGTTGATGAGTGTGGACTTGCCCGCGCCGTTTGGCCCCAGCAGGCCGATTGTTCTGCCTTTCAGCTCTACTTGCAGTTTGTTGAGGATGAGCCTCGAACCAAGTTGAACGGAAAGATTGTCTAGCTGGATTACCGCATCGGGTGCTGTGCTCATTGGACCTTTTGTGTGTTCATGATACCTGCACCGCGGAAGGCTCTTGCGAGCACCTGGGGCAGGATGGGTGCGCCCTTGCCAGCGGCGAGAAGGCTGTCGATACCGAAGCCGAAGAAGCCGCTCGAAGAGGCGAAGGTGATGCTGTCGGCGCCGGCGTAGGCTGTGATCAGAACCGGACCGCTGTTGGCGGTGAACTGATCGAGTGCCTGTTTCTGGGTGTCTGGAAGATTCATTGCACCTTTTACGGCGGCGGCTGCAGATTCAAGAGTGGAACCGATGTTGACGTAGAAGATTGCCGATGCGTTGACCTGTGAGTCTACTGGAAGCAAGTCGTGGAAGCGTTGGCTGCGTGACAGGCTCAACAGTGAGGCCCGATGCTGGAGAGCCTTCAGGATGGTGTCCCGGCTCTGCGCTGCAACCATATAGCCGCCGTCATAGGTGAAGTGGATCTCGACTGGAGCAGCGGAATGCTTAAGTGAATACCAGGTGCGTCCGCTGGCTGACTCCTGGCTGAAAGTGACCGATCCCATCTTTGTGCCGGCGGTCTTCAAATTAAAGGCATCGGCTACCCGGCGAAGAGTGCTAGTGAGCAACGAAGCATTGTAGACTTCCGTCGAAAAGACGTAGGTCGGTACAGGCAGGAGAGCACCGTCCACCGCCATGGTGATTTCGCCGCCAAGCGGACCAATGAGGTCATTGAGGACGTTGATGCCAAGTTCTTTTTCAATGGCGCTGACTTGCGTTGCTGCGCCACCCATGGCTGCGAAGAACTCCGAGGCCATCTGGCTTGCGTCCTTGGTGACTGCGCTAAAGGCGAAGTGTGCATCGGGTGAGATGTAATCGAGCGAAGGCATGGGCGCTGGCTCGGCCAGCCAACTTGCAATGCCGGAGCGGGGAGCCGTGAAGCTGACGGCAGCACTGGTGTTGGATCGGCCCGCGATATCGCGCCGCTCGACCACCAGATGGCGAAGCTTATTGATACCCGTCAGGGTCATTGCTTGCTGGCTCTTCACGTTGCTTACCTTGTTAACGGAAGTTGTAAAGATTTGTTCCAAGTCTGCTGCAAGAATCCAGCCGGCGCCTTTGGCGTAGGACTTCTTCACAGTCTCCCCAAGTGCCGAGTTCTCGAATCCACCCGACATAGAAGTGTTTTCTCCGACAACCAGCAGAGAATCCGTGATGGACAGATGGCCATCAAGCTTGGTGTTGCCTGTGAATTGACGAACCTGTGTTTCAAGAGCGGCACGCGAGCCAGCACCCTTGACCTCGGCGAGCAATATAGGCGAGCCAAGCGACTTGCTCTCGTTGAGCGAGGCGGCGATCACGATTTCGTCACCGATCTGCGAGCCGGCTGCACGGAGTTTTTCGGCCAAGTCCCGGATTTGTGCGACTTCATCGGTCTTCCACCATTCCTGCAGTGCAGGGCTCTGCTTCAGGCGATCTTCAAAGATGCGAGTAGCGTCAGCCACGGTTCCGCTGATGTTTGGTATTGCGGCGTATACAACCGTGTCGGCGGGCAAATGCGCCAGGAGGTTCGAACTGTTCCGGAGAGAAGGGAACGGCAATGACTCGATCTGCCTGGAAATCTTGGAGAGCTCGCCAAGCATTGCCATATACTTTGTGAAGTCTTTGGACCAGGCAATTTGTTCTGGAACGCTGGTGCGTTTGAGACTGGCCTGCGAACCAGTAATTTGTCCTGGCAGCAGATCCTCTGACTTGCCGCCTTGATCCACAACCACGTGGCCCTCGACAACGGCGACCTGTGTTCCTCTCAGGCCTGCCGAGACCGAGAAGATGGTTCCCTTGACGGAGACTGTGCTTTCACGAGTAGCGACTTTCAGAGCGCCTCGCTTCTGCTTGGCTGCTTGCACCACGATATTGCCACGCTCAAGCTTAACGGTTGAACCGGAGTAGGCGGCGAAAATGCTGAGCTCGGCGCGCTCGTTCATCTCGATCAACGAGCCATCCGGCAGACGCACCACTGCCGAAGATCCTTTGGCGGTGCGAACAGCCTCACCGTCCTTCAACGTGGCGCCAGGAGTAACGGATTCGAGACCCGCCGCAGAAACTTTGAATATATTACCCGAAACGCTTGCGATCTCCGCACGGGGTCCTACTGGCGCCATCAACCGGTCGATGGAATCCATCGTGAAGTACCCGGTCGTGATCAGCAGGCCGGCGGCGATGGCCCAGGGGATTACAGTACTGCTGGTCGAGCGCGGCCGGCGTGCAGGCGCCATCTCGCGAACGTTGCCTCTCAGTTGATCGAGTTGACGCCGGTACGCCGGATTTGAAGCAAGCCGGTCTTCAACCAGCATCTTCTGCGCGTCGGTCAATTCGCCTCGCAAGTATGGTTGAAGGAGCGTCGAAAAGTCCGACTCGTTCCGGATTCTGTCCGGAACTATGGAAGCGGGCTCCGATTGAAGCGAAGCCAGAACGCGTGAAGTAGAGGATCTGGACTGCTCAGCGGTGGGTCCGGTCTGCTTCATCGCGCCGATTGCGTCATCGAGGTTGATTTGATTTTTGTTGGGGTCCATTGCGATATCACCTTTTAAATTGATTCTTTACAGCGCGAGAGAGCCGGATTCGAGACGGATTTCATTCTGAAGTTTCTGCCTGGCGCGGAACAGTGTTACCGCCACCAACGTTTGAGACATCCCCAGAATCTGTGCAATTTCCTTGTTTCCATAGCCTTCAACGAACCTGAGCAGGAACATTTCGGCCCATTTGGGTTCGATTCGAGAAAGCGCGTCTCGGAGGCGCGAGTGCAATTCCTGTTGAGCCTTGGAGGCAGGCTCTTTCGCAAGCCTCTCGATCGAAGTAGTCTTGGTTTTTCGCGACCGGATCACGTCAAGCGCCGCATTGACAGCGGCGCGGCGCAAGTAGGGCTCGGGAGTGTCAACAATGCCGAGTGATGAATCCCGGCGAAGAAAACGCAAAAACACGGTTTGGAGAACGTCTTCTGCATCTTCCGCGTTGCCCAAAATGCGATAGGCTGAACGGTAGACGGCTTCGCTTGATTCGCGATAGACGCGCTCAAAATCAGTGCTGACCATAGGAGTATGATCTAACTGATTTGCGGGAAGTGCCATAGCAATCATGAGGCTGAGTTTGTCCTTCTGCATCTCAAGACGATCAGTAGCGGCAAATCTTACAGGCTGTAACGGTTTAGTACCGTTGGGTGAGACAAACACCATGGATAGGCAGGGTATGATGATATGGAATCCAAACAAGTGCAAACCGCGATGAAAATGTTAAAACTTGCAACCGTCCTGATACTCGCACTCGGCTTTTTCGGCTGCGACAACGATCCTAAGGTTGCCCGCCAGAAGTACCTCGAAACCGGGGACCGATACTTTAAGAACGGCAAATACCGGGAAGCCATCATCTTCTACAAGCGCGCACTCCAGAAGGATGCTCGATTCGCACAGGCCTACTATCAGTTGGGAAATGCCGAAATGAAGCGAGGCAGCTTCATCGATGCAATGCGTGCATATCAACGATGTGTCGAACTGGATCAGGCCAATACCGATGCTGCAACGAAACTCGCAGAGATCTATCTCGCTGCCTACTCCAAGAGTGAGCAGAAGCCTAAGAACCTGCTGAAAGAAATCGAGACCATCTCCAAGCGATTGCTCGACAAGGATCCGAAGAGCTTTGAAGGTTTGAGGTTGCGCGGATTCCTCAAATTGGCCGACAACGATATGAAGGGTGCCCTCGAGGATATGCAGGCTGCGGACAGGGTCAAGCCTTTCCAGAAGGAAATGACTACGGTCCTGTTCCAGTTGCTGATGCAAAGCGGCCTTAAGGATGAGGCCATTGCCTACATCAACAAAGCAATTGCTTCCGACACGCAGAATCAGGCAAACTACGACGTGCTTTATGCCGAGTACGCCAAGAAGGACATGATTCCCGAGGCAGAAGAGGTCCTAAAGCGCAAGATTGCAGCTTTTCCAAAGCAGCCAACTTTGAAGATCCAAGTGGCTGCGCATTACTTTGCATCGAAGCAATACGACAAAATGCAAACGACTCTCGATGAGATCCTCGCCATTGCAAAACGCGGCAAGGAAATTGATCAGCCGCACATGCTGGTCGGAGATTTTTACTTCAAAATTCGTGATTTCGAACGGGCACTCCGACAGTTTGAAGAGGGTGCAAAAGAAGAGACCGCCAAGAAGCACGACTACCAAAAGCGAGTCGTTGAGTCCTATATCTATATGAACAAGAAGACGGATGCAGTCCGCCTGCTTGAAGAAATATTGAAAGCAGATCCGAAGGACAACGATGCAATGGCGATGAGGGCCAGCCTTTCATTGCAGAGCGGTAACAAGGATCAGGTGGACAGCGCCGTTACAGATCTGCAGACTGCCGTGTCGCGGGCCCCGCAGAACCATGTAATGAGGATGAATTTGGCTAAGGCATTTGTCGCTCGCGGCGATGGAGAGCAGGCACGCCTCCAGTTGCAGGAAGCCTTGAAGATTCGACCGGATTACCAGATGGCCAAGATCATGCTCTCCCAACTCTATCTGCAGAAGCAGGAGTTTGGAAAGGCCCTTGAATACGCGAATCAAATACTGGCATCTGACCCAAATGAAGTTCGCGGTCGGCTTTTGAGAGCGACTTCACTCTACGGAACTCGCGATTACCCTGCAGCTCAAAAAGACCTGGATCTGATTCTGGCGCGCTATCCCAATATGGGCGATGCGCTTTACATGACTGCACGCATTCAATTGGATACCGGCGCAAAGGACAAGGCTCAGGCCACTTTCGACAAGATGATGAAGGCCAATCCGAACGATACCCGCGGCATGCTTGGTACCGTTGAGACCTATCTGCAGCTTGGCAAGGGCGATCTCGCAGTCAAGACAATTGAGGCGGAACTTGAGAAATCGCCACAACGAAACGACATCAGAAACGCTTTAGCGAATACTGCCGTTCGTGTGGGCAACTACGAACGGGCGCTTCCTGAGTTCAATAAACTACTTGCCGCCAATCCGAAGGACGCTTCCGTCGTGGTTCGCATCGCAGAAGTATACAAGCGCATGGGCGATGATGCGAATGCCATCAAGTACTTTAAGCAGGCTGGCACACTGCTGCCGAACGACCCGATTGCACCACTCAATCTGGCCATGATTTATGACCGGATGGGTAAACCGGCAGAATCGAAGCCAATTTATGAGCAAGTGGTGAAGCTGGACCCTGGCAATGTCCTGGCATTGAACAACCTTGCGATGATCTTGGCTGACCAGGGATCGGATCTGGATCTTGCGCTTTCTTACGCAGAGAGAGCCAAGCAAAAGCTGCCAACCAACATGGATATTTCCGATACGCTCGGATTGATTTATATCAAGAAGAACCTTGCCGATCAGGCGATCAATATCTTCGCTGACATCGTAAAGAAAGATCCCAATCGATACATCTATCACTACCATTTGGCCATGGCTTATTACCAAAAAGGCGACAAGCAAAATGCAAAGAAATCCGCCCAGGCTGCGCTAACCAAGACGCCGACCAAGCCGGATGAACAGCGTATCCGCGAATTGCTCGCCAAGTGCGGGTAAGCTATTGAAGTGAAGATTTGGATCTTAATCCTATTTGCCGGCTCTGCCCTGAGCCAGCAAGTCGTTTCCGGCGGATTGTTGAAGCGGGGATCCACTTATTCCATACATTTCTCCAGCGCTGTCTCGCAAGAGACGGCGCTTTCGTTTTCTTGTGGACAAACAAAGGTTTCGAAGGCTCTTCACGCCGGTGACCAGGACTGGAGTTTTGCCCATCGACCCGAAGCCGATTGTCGCTACTCAATAGCGCCAAGGGGGGCGCAAGTTGTCATCAATGACTATGGAGTCACCTCACACCTCGAGCTAGAGCCGAATGATGAATGGGCTAAAGCAACACCTATGGAACTGGGCGGCGTCATGTTGGCTAGCGGCGATGACAGCCAATACTTCCCATTGCCAGGTGACAAACGAGGCAAGCCGTTATCTGAATTCTCCAGCAGGGACGAAGATTGGTATCGATTCCGTTTTGCCGGCGGCCAAGCGAAACTGGTTGGGTTTCAAGTGGAATTGGTGGAGCGCGACAACCTTCCGGTAGACGTTTCGATATTTCGTGTAATCGGCGGCAAGGCTACGTTGTACACGGAAGGTGAAGATCCAGTCTCCGTGCCACATGAAGTTCAGGCTTTGCCGGGGAACAAGTACACAACAAGAGTATTTAGCGAGCCCGGCGACTATTACGTCCGCGTCGTTGCAAACCATCCAGAGTATCGGCTCCGTACTCGTCTCTATGATGTCGCTCCATATGCAGATCCCAAACAGGCAGTTCGGGCAGGAATCGATTATTTAATGGGTGCTGGCGACAGTTGGCACGCTAATACCCCCAGACGTGGCGGGGTGTTTGACCGTGTGGCAAGCGTTCATCAGGAGACTTCACTTTGTGTCGCTTGTCATGTGACGCATTTCACCCAACGAGGGCAGTTGTATGCGGCCCGCCAGGGATACGGAGTCGAACTTAGAAGCTCTTTGCAATTCCTTGCCGAGCGCTTCTACAACAATCCCAGGCCGCTCTACGGTTTTGAACAACAAGGTGCCGTATGGGCGCGGGTGATTTCTGCGCCAGCCAATGTGCTGGGCCGCATGTCGCATCTGATGGATGTTTTTGAACAGCAGGTGAGTGGTGCTGTCCGGCCGAGTTTTCACGATGGCGTGAGGAAGTATCTAAGGCTCTATTACGATGGCCGCAAACAGTTGCCGCCCGATGAGACAAATGGGAACCAGCCGTTGGTAAGCAATTACGAAGTTGCTTGGTACGCATGGGAAGTCACAAAAGATCCGGAGATCGCGCTGCTGCTGGAGGAGGATGAGCACAAGAACCTCGTAGATATTTGTTACCAGACGCTTGGCCTGGTTGCGGTTGATCGCGCGAAGCATTCAGCGAAGATTGCCCGGAACGTTGAGAAGATTCTTGCCCTCCAGCGCGAAAGTGGCCAGTGGTCGATGAAGTTCGAAGCCAAAGAGAAGGAAGTTGAATTTCAGACGGGGCATGCCTTATGGGCTCTGGCTTCCGCCGGCGTGCCCAAGGACAACCCCAAGATCGCCAAGGCTCTAAAACTCTTATTGGCTCGGCAACAAGAGTTTGGTGGTTGGCTAGATCCCCTACAGAGCTTTGAGAATTTCAGGACACCTTTCCGTGAAACTCAAATGGCTGTGTTGGCGCTAAGCGCCTACTATCCGGAAACAAGCAGAAAACCAGGATGGGGATCGAGTATCGATGCCCTTCCTGCCGGTGGAGAGAGCCTGCTACTCGCTTTGGACAAGATTTGGGATGTGCCCCCGGAGTCAGTGCTGAAGCAGGTTCGGAGCCTTGCGCTCAGCCGTGATGTGTTTGCCAGGCAATTGGCCGTTGAAGTCTTAGGGCGACTGGCGCTTGTTGAAGACTTGCCCATCTTGAAGATGTCTTTGGGCGATTCCAGCAAACTGGTACAGCGAACGGCCGCATGGGCATTGAGGCGGATATTGAGCAGCCGTGCCGCGGGCAACGATGTACTACTTTCCGCTTTGTCCAGCAAGAACCTACGGATGGAATGGGGCGCGACCCGCGTATTCGCTACCCACTTTCGTGAATTGGCGCGAGATTCCCAGTTCGCCGATGCACTCATAGCAAAGACAGCTTCGACGAGTTTGTCTGTTCGGGTGCAGGCGCTTAAGGGGCTGTGGCAGATGTGGTTTTGGTCGCCGGACGATGGGGTGAAGGACCGCATCGAGAACGCGTTCCTGAATGGCTTGAAGAAGCCGCAAGCGGATTGGGTGGAGCGGAATTTGAAGGAAGGGCTCTATAACTTGGGCGACGAGAACATCCGGTACATGTACAACAATTGGGTTCCGCTGATGGCGCACGAGGCGGACCGCGAACGTGTAATCCGTGGACGATTGAAACATGAAGCGCGACTCGCCGACAAGTATGCTGCGTTTCTAGAAGCCGAAAGCGACTTGAATCGAAAACGATTTCTCGAAGCCGTTACAGAATTCCATCTTCGCCGCGCGGATACGTATGACCTAAAGGCAGACCCGCACGCACCCGCTGCCGCCATCTACAACAGGATCGGCAACGACATTGAGCAGACAGTCTTCTTTGGCGCTAGCAATACCAGGTTTGCCAAGGCATTGCTGCCTTTAGTCGAGAGCGCTGATCCTGAATTGAGGCGTCTCGCATTGAAGGCTGCACTAATGACGCGTGATGCGAAGTTTGGAACTGTGAGCAAAGTAAGCGGGCCGCCAGGATCAGCACGAGATCAATTGGTTGCAGTGGCGAAGCGGAATCCGGCGGATGAAACAAATCTCGAAGTACTGAAGGCGTTTAACGCGGCTCCACCGCGACCAAAGTCGGACAGGCCCCAAGTTGCCCGCGGCCGCACCGCTGAACGGCCGGACGAGAGTTACTTCCGTGGATACGTACAGCCCATCCTCGAAAAGCGAGGTAAAGACGGCTATGCGTGTGTCCAATGTCACGCCAGTCATGCGATTTTCGATGGAAGTGTGGGCTCCGCCATGAGGGTAGTTGACCTTGAGAATCCTGAGGAGAGCTTGATTCTCAAGAAGCCGATCTCAAACGCGGAGACAGAAGGCGTTGCTTCAAGCAATACGATTCCACACGGAGGGGGTGTGCGTTTTGAGAAAGATTCCCCTGAATACAATACAATCCTGAACTGGATTCGCGGGGCCAAACCTTAGTGTTCAATAACCCAAGCATCCCGTACGTCGCACCGTTTGCGACCTTCATCGCCATGCTAGCGATTCAGAAGAATCTCGCCTTTCTTGGCGATTGGGAGTATGTTGTGCGTGTGGTGGTCGTCGCCGCCTCGATCTGGTTTTTCTCGAGGCGCGTTGTCGACTTCAAGGTGCGGTATCTGACCGGAAGCATAGCCATCGGAATCGGGGCCTTCCTGCTTTGGATAGCTCCAGATACTCTTTTCCCGGGATGGCGGCAGCATTGGCTTTTTACGAATTCACTCATGGGCGAGGTCAGGGTTTCGTTAAGCGCGGAGCAACTCTCCAGCCCGATGCTCCTGTTGTTCCGAACGATCAGTGCAACATTAATGGTTCCGATTCTAGAGGAATTGTTCTGGCGAGCCTGGATGTTGCGGTGGCTGGTAGACAAGGATTTTGAGAAGTTGCCAATGGGAAGCAGCGACAGGCAATCGTTCTGGATTGTAGCTGCGCTATTCGCTGTGGAACATGGGCCCTATTGGGAAGTCGGACTGATTACCGGAGTGGTTTACAACTGGTGGATGACCCGGACAAAGAGCTTGGGGGACCTGATCTTCGTGCACGGGCTGACCAATCTGGCGCTATGCGCGTATGTGATTTGGACCCAAAAATGGCACTTCTGGATGTAGCCCGAGACTACTTCTTCTCTGTCGTCTGCCTATCAGTTGCCCCGATTTCTCCGTCTTGAGCCGTCGCAGGCTCATTGGAGAACCGGTTGCGAATGATCTGGTTCTGATCCGAGTAAAAGGTTCGGCTGCCATTGGTTCCGAATTGTTTGGGCTGTGCGCTAACGACGTAACCTTGCGGGTTTCCTTGAATCTGAAACAGATAGCCACCCTTTCGGCCCTCACTCAATTCACGATCGACAAGATCCGCCCCTGTGGGTCCGGCTGCCCCCGAGGCTGGTGGGCCAAGCTCGGCAAGCGCCGTCGCGTAACGGCCAAACTGGGAATAATACTGAGTCTCGGCAGTATGAATTACAGAAACAGCTCGAATTGCAGCCGTTTCCTCCGCAAACATACGGGCGCGCGTGAGACGAGGCAACGCCGCCGCGACGATGATCAAGATGATCGCAATGACGATCAGAAGTTCCGTCAGTGAAAAGCCTCGACGGGAAGTGCGCTGATTCCAATTCCGCATAAATTGTCTACTCTCAGTATCTGACGAATTTCGCAGGCTATTCGTTGAGCGTCGCATGAATCTTCTGAAGTTGAGCCCATAGAGTCCCGAGTTGAGCCAATGGCAGGGCATTGGCTCCATCGCTCAAAGCCTTCGAAGGTTCTTCGTGCGTTTCAATGAAGACCCCATCAATCCCAGCCGCAGTGGCGGCTCGGGCGAGAGTGGGAATAAACTCGGGTGTCCCTCCGCTTTTATCGCCTTGCGCCCCAGGAGTCTGCACGCTGTGCGTCGCGTCGAAGATAACGGGAATCCCCAGATCGCGCATGATTTTCAACCCACGCATATCAACTACAAGATTGTTGTAGCCGAAGCTGGAACCGCGTTCGGTGAGGGCGATCCTGTTGTTCCCGGTGGAGCGTATCTTGTCCACCACGTTGCGCATGTCGCCAGGGGCAACGAACTGGCCTTTTTTCACATTCACCGTTTTGCCGGTGCGCCCCGCTGCAAGCAGCAGGTCAGTTTGCCGACAGAGGAAAGCTGGGATCTGGAGAATATCGACTGACTCGGCGACTTCATCCGCTTGGGAAGGGTCATGAATATCGGTGAGGACGGGAATCCCTTTGGCGCGGATCGAAGCCAATATGGCAAGACCCTCCTTTATACCCGGTCCCCGGTATGAGCGTATGCTCGAGCGATTTGCTTTGTCAAAGCTGGCCTTGAAGATGAACTCGCCAACCTGCGTCCGGATGCTATCGGCCAAAAAGTGACAGTGTTCATGACTCTCGACCACACAAGGACCGGCGATCAGCGTGAATTTGCCCAAGTCAATCATTGGGTGAACAGGGGTTGTTCGAGGCGCGCCAGCCGCTTCTGCCGGTGGCCATGTGAAGCCTGAACAAAGGCGCTGAACAAGGGATGTGGCTCAAGCGGCTTCGATTTGAACTCGGGGTGAAATTGGCAGCCGAGGAACCACGGATGACCGGGGATCTCACAAATCTCCACATAGGAGTTATCGGGCGATTCACCTGTGATGCGAAGCCCATGGTCTTCCAGCACCTTCTGATACTCACGATTGAACTCATACCGATGACGGTGCCGCTCGCTGATGATTGCTTCGCCGTACGCCTGACGTGCAAATGAATTGGACGCCAGCTTGCAGTCGTATGCCCCCAAGCGCATCGTGCCGCCAAGCTCGTCCACACCTTTCAACTCCCGAAGCTTATAAATGACCCGATGGGCGGGGGCGGCATCGAACTCTGTCGAATCTGCGCCGCTAAGGGCACACACATTGCGGGCGTATTCGATGACCATGGTCTGCATACCAAGGCAAATGCCAAAGTAAGGGACTCGTTCTTCGCGGGCATATCGAATTGCCTGGAGCATTCCCTCTATCCCTCTCGGACCAAAGCCACCGGGAACGAGAATGCCATCGTATTGAGAGAGCGATGCTTTGCATTCAGGCCATTTCAAGTCCTGCGCTTCGATCCATTTGAAATTGATCTTCAGGCGGTGAGCCATTGCGCCATGGAGCAGTGCCTCCTTAAGGCTTTTGTAAGAGTCTTCGTATTCAACGTACTTTCCGACCAGCGCAATATCGACCTCATCGATAGGGTTCTTCATACGGTCAAGCATGTCGAGCCAGCGCGACATATCCGAAGGCGCCGTTTTGAGATTGAATAGTTCCAGAATTTTCTCGTCGAGTTTCTGCTCAGCCAGGACCAGGGGTACTTCATAGACACTGGCTACGTCCGGCGCTGCAATCACAGCGTCGGCATCGACGTCACAGAAAAGTGCGATTTTCGCCTTAAGATCCTCTGATAATTCTCGCTCGGAACGGCAAATGAGAACATCAGGCTGAATACCGATCGCGCGCAGTTCCTTGACGCTGTGCTGCGTTGGCTTCGTTTTGAGTTCCTGGGCTGCGGCGATCCACGGAACCAAGGTAAGGTGAACGAATACACTGTTGTGCCGGCCAAGTTCATGACGCAACTGTCGGATGGCCTCGATGAATGGGAGCGATTCGATATCGCCAACCGTTCCTCCAATTTCGACGATCACAACGTCGGCGCCGGACTCCGCAACTTTTCTCGCGTTGGCTTTGATTTCATCGGTTACATGCGGAATCACTTGAACGGTTTTGCCGAGATAATCGCCCCGGCGCTCGCGGGCAATGATTCGTTCGTAGATGCGCCCGCTGGTCAAGTTATTGGCCTGACTGAGCGGAGTATGAGTGAAGCGCTCGTAATGTCCAAGGTCGAGGTCGGTTTCGGCGCCGTCGTCAGTTACAAAGACTTCACCATGCTGGAACGGGCTCATTGTCCCGGGGTCGACATTGAGGTAGGGATCGAACTTCTGCATGCAGACGCGCAGTCCGCGGCTTTCGAGCAGGCAACCAATAGAAGCGGCTGCGATGCCTTTTCCCAAAGAGGAAACGACGCCGCCCGTCACGAAGATATACTTAGCCATTTTTAAGAAGATTCCCCTGAGAAATAAGTTGGTTGACTCGATCGAGATCCTCAGGCGTGTCAACGCCCAGAGACTCGTACTGCGTTTCGATGACGCGAATGCGATGTCCGTTTTCGAGCGCTCGAAGCTGCTCAAGTGATTCTGCCGATTCCAGTGGGCCGACGGGCATGGCCGAGTAGCCAAGCAAAAAGTGTTTGCGGTAGACGTAAAGTCCGATGTGCTTGAAGTAGGCCTCGTTGACGCCGCGGTTGTATGGGATCGGACATCTTGAGAAATAAATAGCGTCACCTGAAAAGCCCGTGACTACTTTGACTACATTTGGATTGGTAATTTCGCTCGGCGTATCGATGCGGCGTTTGAGCGTGGACATCACCAGTGTCGGGTCGTCAAGCAAAGCCTGCGCGGCAAGATCGATTGCCGCAGGGTCGATCAGTGGTTCGTCGCCTTGTATGTTTACAACGATGTCGCAGGGGTCAGTAGCGGCGGCTTCGGAAACTCGATCTGTTCCAGAGAGGTGACTTGAACTCGTCATCACCACGCGAGCGCCAAATGCAACAGCGGCGTCGAAGATCCTCCGGTCATCCGTGGCGATGAGGACATCGGAAAGCGTAGATGCACGTACTGACTTTTCCCAGACATGCTGAAGGATCGACTTATTTTTGAGGGTGACGAGTGCTTTGCCGGGAAATCGGCTGGAGGCGAAGCGGGCAGGTATTACGCCAAGTACTCTTGGTGGAGCGCTATCGAGCGGCACACTCAAATCTAACATACTCGGACGCGAATATTCCGTTATCTGGAGCGATGTGCGAGAGAAATTGGCAGACCAACTCCGAACATTTGAATCAGGATGCCATTGACCAGGATCGAGGCAGGATACGACACGGTTCCAGCTTTGGAAAGCGGCAAGACAACCAGGTTCATGGCAGCATAAACGAACAAACCATAGAGCAGTTGGCGCGGATCATTTCTCTTCCATGATTATTGCGATCGCTTCCACTTCAATCAGCGCCTCCGGAGGGTAAAGCTCCGCCACGCCCGCAAGCGTGTTGGCGGGCGGATGCGACTGGTTCAAGTAGCGGGCCCGTATTTCCCTAATCAGCGGGAGCTGGTCGCCATTGAAGTTCTTGACGTACCAGTTGATCTTTACAACGTTGTCAAATGTTGCCCCCGCCGCATCGAGGGCTGACCCCAGATTCCGCATGGCTTGCTCAGTCTGAATCCTCAGGTCACCGGCGCCAATTATATTCCCGCTTGGATCCATCGCAATCTGACCGGAAATGAATATCATCTTACCCGGAGTCGCTACAACCACTTGGCTGTAGCCCCTGGCTGGCGGAAGTTGGCTGGAGTTTGGGCATTCAATCGGCATCCTCAAATCTTACCGGTTAACCAATTGGCCTGGGTGCGCAGTCTTGTCCAATACAAGATGAGCCTGGAGAACCAGTCGATTCCAATACGAGATGAGCCTGAAGGGAGGGGGATGGGCCAAGCTGGGGATTGCTCATTCGAATGCAGAAGATCGAGAATCCG
>Ga0163144_10008486_pt1 | contig 22236 bp, 20 predicted proteins | sample OliLak19BULKMAT1_FD_123175 | JGI IMG/M metagenome (GOLD analysis project Ga0163144, IMG submission 123175) | Freshwater microbial mat bacterial communities from Lake Vanda, McMurdo Dry Valleys, Antarctica - Oligotrophic Lake LV.19.BULKMAT1 | ecosystem: Environmental > Aquatic > Freshwater >... | reverse complement strand
TCTATCGTCTGCAGGGTGTGAACATCAACGACAAGCACTTGGAAGTGATCTCGCGTCAGATGATGCGCTGGGTGAAGGTCGACAACATTGGCGATTCGGAGTTCCTGCCGGAAGAGGTCGTTGGCCGCTTTAGGTTTCGGGAAGAGAATGCGCGAGTCGAAGCCGCGGTCGGCGTAGCTGGCGTCGGGCGTCCGGTGTTTTTGGGTATCACCAAGGCGTCGCTGTCGACGGACTGCCGCGATCAACGGCAAGATCGACTACTTGCGCGGACTCAAGGAGAACGTGATCATGGGTCGCCTGATCCTTGCCGGAACCGGTATGGAATACTATCGCGGCGTGAAGATCGCGGGCGAGGATGTGGTGGAAATGAGGAGCCGTGGGCGACGCTGACCAGTTTTCAATCACATACAAACAAAAAGCGGACCCTTTCGAGGGTCCGCTTCTTATATGAATAAGACGAACAAGTCCCACCATTCTCTGTGTCCCAAGAGGTTACTTCAGCTCGAGAGGGGCTAGAGAACTTCTTCTGCCCAGTTTTCCAGGATGGACTTGACTTTCCCCGTAAATTGATCGGCCATGGCCCCGTCGATCAGGCGGTGGTCGAAGGTGAGCGCGAGATAGGCGATGGAGCGGATGGCGATGGCGTCGTCGATCACGACCGCCTGCTTTTCCACAGTTCCGACGCCGAGAATCGCGACCTGCGGCAGGTTGATGACGGGCGTCGCGAAGACGCTGCCAAAGCTTCCGAAGTTGGTGATGGAAAAGGTCCCACCAGCCACTTCATCTGGCTTCAACTGCTTGGATCGGGCGCGGGTCGAGAGGTCGACGATGGAACGCTGCAGACCCGCGACGTTCTTCTCGTCGGCGTTCTTGATGACAGGGACGATGAGTCCGTTGCCGCCGTCGAGTGCCACCGCGATACCGATGTTCACATCGTTGTGGTAGACGATGTTGGTGTCCTGAATGGAGGCGTTGATTACAGGGAACTGGCGCAGGGCGACCGTGGCGGCTCGGGCGATGAAGGACAGATAGGTCAGCGAGAAGCCGTAGCGATCCTGGAAGATGGCCTTGTTGCGATCGCGCATCCTGGCGACCTTGGTCATATCGACCTTGTGGACTGTGGTGACATGAACTGCGGTGTGCTTGGAAATGACCATGTGTTCCGCGATTTTGCGGCGCATAGTGGTCATCGGTTCGACGCGTGTGCGTGGCGCTTCGGCGCGGGCCGTGAGAGGGGCAGATGCCGCCGGTGGCGGTGGCGGAGCAGGTGCTGGTGACGGCGGTGGTGGGGCGACAGGTGCAGCTTCGGCGGCTGGTGCCGGTGCGGGTGCCTGGGCCATTGTGCGCGCGCCTTGGGCGGCCATGTAGTTTTCAAGGTCTTGCTTGGTGATACGTCCACCAGCGCCGGTTCCGCGAACGGACTTCAGTTCGATGCCATACTCGCGGGCCATCTTGCGGACGAGCGGCGACAGCGGACCCTGGGAATCGTCTACATCCTCGTCTGCGACCGGTGCCGCAGCGACGACGGGAGCGGGCGGTGGCGGAGGAGGTGCAACGGGCGCCGGAGGCGGGGGCGGAGGCGCGACAGCAACCGGCGCGGGTGCAGGTGCGGGAGGCGGCGGAGGAGGAGGTTCGGCGGCAACAGGGGCGGGAGTTGGCGCTGGCGCTGCGGTTGAGTCGCCAATCCGTCCTACGATCGTGTTGATGCCCACGGTGGCGCCTTCCTGCACCAGGATCTCGGCCAGCACGCCAGCGATAGGCGAAGGAATCTCGGTATCCACCTTGTCGGTCGAAATCTCGAACAGCGGTTCGTCGCGTTCGACCTTATCGCCAACTTTTTTCAGCCACTTGGTCAGTGTGCCTTCGACAATACTCTCGCCCATTTGGGGCATGACAACGTCAATCATTTGGTCTCCGTGAGGATCAGTTTTTTTTCAATTGCTCTTCTTCAACGCAGGCGCGCCACCTACCGTGTGGATGTCCACGGTGACACGCTCGATCATCCCGCAACCTCAGCGAGAACGCTTGGTTCTGCCAGTTGCATGCCGAAGTGGATACAAAACTGCGTTGCCAACGCAGCTTCTACGGCAACTCGTTCGATACGAACACCCAGCGCTTCCATCGACGTTATAGGTTTCGGCAGCCCACAAGGAACAATGTAGCGGAAATAGCTGAGGTCGGTGGTATGGTTCAAGGCGAAGCCGTGGGATGTCACCCAGCGGCTGATGTGGACTCCGATCGCGCAGATCTTGCCTTGCGCGGTCCAGACACCGGTTGCACCGGTATCGCGCCACGACTCGATGCCAAAGCCATCCAAGGTATCGATGACCGCTTGTTCGAGGGTCCGCACGAAAGCCATGACATCGCGCTTCCACTCCCGCAGATCGAAAATCGGATAGCCGACAATCTGACCGGGGCCGTGATAAGTGACATCGCCGCCGCGGTTAGTCTCGTGATAGGAGATTCCCGCGCGGCGCAGCATTTCCGGTCCCGCAAGGACATTGGATTCGTGGCCGTTGCGTCCCATCGTCACCGTATGAGGATGCTCGACAAACAGGAGCTGATCGGAAATCAGCGATTGTTTGCGCTGTTCCACCAGATTCTGCTGCAATGCGTACGCTTCGGGCCAGCCAAGCCGACCCAGATTGCGCACTTGCAGATGTCGAGGTTCCTGCATTAGATGTTGATGGCCATCCCGTACACGTTGTTGAAGGCTTCGCCAAGCGCTTCGTAGGTGGTCGGATGCGCGTGGATGGTATTGATCATCGTATCCACAGTGGCTTCCGCTTCCATGGCCGTGACGGCTTCGGCGATCAACTCATAGGCATGCGGACCGATGATGTGCACGCCGAGGATCTCGCCGAACTTCGCGTCGGCGACAACCTTGACGAAACCGTCGTGCATTCCCAGGATGCCTGCTTTGGAATTCGCCGCGAATGGGAACTTGCCGACCTTGACATCGAAGCCCTGTGCTTTCGCTTGGGCTTCTGTCAGGCCAACGGAGCCGATGCCGGGTTCCGTATAGGTCGCGCCGGGGATACGGTTCTTGTTGATGGGCTTCGTTGGCTTGCCCGCAATATGGGCGCAGGCGATCATGCCTTCCGCCGAGGCGACATGGGCCAACTGCGGGGTTCCGGCAACGATATCGCCGATGGCGTAGACGCCGGGTTCGCCGGTCTGCTGATTGCCGTCGACCTTGATGAAACCGCGCTCGATCTGGACACCGGTTCCCTCAGAGCCGATGTTTTCGGTGTTGGGTTTGCGTCCCACCGCGACGAGCAGGCACTCGGCTTCCATCTCTTCGACCGTGCCGTTGCTTAGAGTGGCCGAAAGCGCAACGCCGTTTTCGGTATGGCGAATGTTCTCAGCCTTGGTGCCTGGCTCGCAGCGGATCCCGTGCTTCTTGAAGTAGCGTTCCAGTTCCTTTGAGACTTCCTCGTCTTCGACCGGAACCAACCGCGGCAGCATCTCGAGTACGGTGACTTTTGAGCCGAAGCGCGAGAAAATCGACGCGAATTCCACTCCCACCGCTCCCGCGCCGATGATCAATATGCTGGCGGGGACGTGTTGCAGGTTGAGGATTTCGATGTTGGTGAAGATGCGCATAGGGTCTGGCGTGACGCCGGGGATCATGCGGGCTTCGGATCCCGTCGCCAGAATGATGTTCCTGGCTTCGTAGGATTCGGCGCCGCGTTCGGAATGGACCTGAACCGTTCCTTTTCCGGCCAACTTGCCATAGCCCTTGATGATGTCGACTTTGTTCTTCTTCATGAGGAACTCGACGCCCTTGGCATGTTTCACGACGATTTTCTGTTTGCGGTCGCTGACGGCCGGAAAGTTCAGGCGCGCGTTCTCGCAGGAGATGCCTTCCGCCTCGGGATTCTTGAAGTATCCCCAAACTTCGGCGGAATGCAGCATAGCCTTGGTGGGAATGCAACCGACGTGAAGGCAGGTGCCACCTAGCATTTTGTCTTTTTCTACGATGGCGGTCTTGAGTCCGTATTGGGCGGCGCGGACCGCAGCGGAGTAGCCTCCGGGGCCGCTCCCGATCACGATAACGTCGTATGTCATGGGTTTGAAGAGGCGATTTCCTAGTTTCAGTTTAGCGCTAGTGCGCCGCCTATGGAATCTTGCAGGGCCCGGTTCCACATCGCCGGAAAGCCGGTCTTTTTCTTCCTGTTGGTTGTCACATCCTGACAAGCAAGAGGAGGGGGGCACTCTCGTTGTCTGGAAGAGGAAAACACCGATCTGATTCAAGGCACTTTGGACATGCTGATTCTCAAGACGCTGAGCCTTGAGCCAATGCCTGGCTTTGGCATTTCGAAGCGAATCGAACAGATTTCGCGAGGTTCAATATGAATCCAGGTTCGCTCCTCACGGCCTTCAACGTCTGGCCTTGACGTGAAAACCAGCTTGGAATCGCCGCGCTTCAGCGATCGCACGTCTTTTGACGACTGAGGGATGTTCTGGAAAGCGTCTACCCGTGGACTGTCGCACGAGGAAAACGTATGTTGCTCAAACGTCAAAGGCGAATGGTTTGAAATCACCGGTGTGGTGGCGGATCCTCGCGACAAAGGCTGTTCGGACACCGCAGTGATTTCGTACTCGGTTGCGGAACGCACCAATGAGAGCGGGATACGCTTGGCGTTGGGAGCGCATTGGAGGCTCTCCGGGCCGGGTAGCGGAGTTGGCAGGCCGATCGCGAGCGTGCCAACAGTCTCACTTCTTTTCGCCGGGAACATCGAAGAAATAGATATCCTCGATATGAGATCCGGGTGCCATTGACGCGATCTCTTTCAGATAGCCCGTCGTCAAGTCGTAGATCCAGCCATGAATTGTCGGAAAGCTCTCGGTGCGCCATGCCCGTTGGACCATGGACATCTGCGCCAGGTTCTGTACCTGCTCATAGACGTTGATCTCCACCATTCGATCCCACCTCGCGATCGGGTCAGCGATCGCCTCGATTTCGCGTTGATAAATCCGATACGAGTCCTTGATCTGCCGCAACCATTTGTTGATGAGGCCCAGATCGCTCCGGCCCATCGCATTTTTTACGCCGCCGCATCGGTAGTGTCCACAAACGATGATGTGTTTGACTTTCAAAACCTCCAGGGCGTACTGCAGTACGCTGAGCATGTTAAAGTCCGTGTGCACAACCAGATTCGCGATGTTGCGGTGGACGAACAATTCTCCCGGCTCGGCACCCGTAACATCTTCGGCTGGCACACGTGAATCCGAGCATCCGATCCAGAGGAACTCGGGAGTTTGAGTCTCCATGTGGCTGGTGAAGTAGTCGGGACGAGTCCTCAACTTTTCCTCCACCCAGGCTTTGTTGGCCAACAATAGCTTCATGTGTGATTCCATCTCTGTGCTCCCTAACTCCTGGTGGTTTCCCAACGCTTCAATTCCACTTTAATGTTCTTGTGCGCGGCCAAATGTAGAAAGTCATCGACGACTTCCATGATGTCGTGATCGATGAATAGTGCTCGCGTACCATCGATGATGACGTGCGAACGTTCCGGTATCTGTCGCAACTTGTTGCGGAATTCGCTCTTGTTCACGAAACTCGCGTCTTTGTTGAAGCGCATCAGGTAGTCGTTGCCTTGGCTAACGACGGTGATGCTGTCGCGGTGGTTTGTGCGCATCACAAAGAAAGCTCCACAGGCCATGCCGATCAGCACGCCTGTCAGCAGATCGCTGAACACCACGGCGAGGACAGTGGTGAGGAAGGGGACAAATTGGTCCCAGCCAAGGCTGTACATTTTGCGATAGAGGGAAATCTTAGTCAGCTTGCACCCGACGATAATGAGGATGCCAGCAAGGCTGGCCAGGGGAATGAGTTTCAGTGTTCCCGGGATGAACAGTACCGAAGCCAGCAACAGTCCTCCGTGAAGAACTGTGCTCCTCCAGGTATTGCCACCAGCCTGGACATTGGCCGACGTCCGCACGACAACGGAGGTGACTGGAAGGCCCCCAATCAGACCGGAAATCAAATTGCCGATCCCTTGGGCTCGTAGCTCACGATTCGGTGGAGAAATGCGTTTGTAGGGATCGAGCCGGTCGGCGGCTTCCAGCGAGAGTAGTGTTTCCAGGCTGCCAACCAGCGCAATGGTGCCCGCCACGATCCAAATCTTCTTATTGGCCCAGAATGTGAAATCCGGGAAGACAAGTTGACGGAAAAAATCTCCCACATTGGATGACGGGAGGCTCACGATATGCTCGGGTTCAATCAGTTGCAATCCATTGCCTAGCAGCCCGAAAATGTGATTCAGCGCGATTCCTGATAGAACCACCGCCAAGGGTCCGGGGACTAGGCGAAAGAACCGGTAGCGCTTTGACAGCATATCCCACGCGAAGAGCAGTGCCAAACTCACCAAGGCAATGATCAGGGCACCGGGTGCCGCACTCATGACGCCCTCGGCAATGTCACTGATCGTATTGTTGCCGCCAGCCTCAAGAAAACTAAAGTCTCCCTCGTAGTCCTTGTCACGACCGAGAGCATGTGGGATTTGCTTGAGGATGATGACCATGCCGATGCCCGCCAACATGCCCTTGATGACCGAGTTGGGAACATAGTCCGCGATGACGCCGAACCGCAGAAGTCCGAGTGCCACTTGAATGATGCCGGACAGCACGACGGCGAGCAGGAAGCCTTGGTAGGATCCGATGTCTTGGATCGCACCGAAGACGATCACGGCCAAGCCAGCGGCCGGTCCGCTGACACTCACCTGGGATCCGGACAGGACGCCGACCACCAATCCGCCGACAATCCCCGCCAGTACGCCGGCGAGCAAAGGGGCTCCAGATGCCAGAGCGATTCCAAGACAGAGTGGAAGTGCTACGAGAAAGACCGCGATACCAGCGGGTCCATCTTGCTTCAGGTTTTCCCACGGCGACGGGGATGTATCGGTTTGACCGGTCTCAATTGACATAGAAATATGACCCTCTTGAAAGGCTTGATTTTTCGCAACTGCCGCGATCGAAGTGTGGACCGACACTGTGGGCGAGCAGCGACGCGACGCGGTGCGTGCGTGTGTTCCTGGGATTTAGGCTTTGGGACGCGGCGGTCCCCGGTTGAGGTTCGGTGTCCCGGTGCGATTGCGCTGCCTGGCGGAAATCGTCTGTCCAGCTAAGTAGCGGACCGAGCCGAAAACGGGCCGCGATATGTCGTACAAAGTAGCCGCATCGACGAAGAGCGGAGCGGCTGGCGAGAGGTTTTCGAAAGTTTCGCGGACAGAAGGGGCGAGAGTACCGGATGCTCTGCGCAGAGATACCGCTGGCTGCAGTGGTCGTGAAAAATCATCTTCTTCCGCTGTTGCAGCGGCTGTGAGAACAATTGCTAGCAAGACCCGGAGCAATAGCCGCATGGTTAGAAGCATACCATCCTATGATCGGTTTCGCGGTGTCGCTAGACTCGCGCCCGCCGAGGCTGATTGAGTTAGGCTTAGAGAATGCTTCGAATCGCCCTGATTGCTCTGAATGTCATTGCTTATTCCTATGGCGCGGATCCGATTTTTCGGGCAACCTTCGATCAGTCGCTCGATGCCTCGATCGCAAAGGGTGATGCCAAGCTCTACACCGCACGCAGCTATCGCCGTGGAGGTGAGCCCGGCCTAGGAGGCGCGCCCGAAGGTATCGTGGCTCATGCAAAGGCAGAAGGCCGCAATGGCGGCGGTGCGCTGAAGTTTGTCAAGAAGAACACGGCAGCCGTATTCTTCAAAGCCCAAGGCAACGTTCCGATGAACTCCGGAACGATCAGCTTCTGGTTGAAGCTCGATCCCGATCAGGATCTGGAACCAGGCTTCTGCGATCCGCTGCAAGTCACCGACAAGGCTTATAACGACTCGGCGATCTGGGTTGACTTCACGAAAGACGAGAAGCCTCGGCATTTCCGCTTGGGTGTGTTCGGCATGCTGATTTCCTGGAACCCCGCCGACCTGCCGCCGGATACGAATCCGGCGTTTCGCAATCGGTTAGTCGTAGTCAAGCAGCCTCCGTTTTCGCGCGACAAGTGGACCCACATTGTGATCACCTATAAAGATCTGGGGAAGGGAACTGGTTGGGCGCGTCTCTATCTGGATGGCAAGATCCAGGGTGTGTCGTCGCAAGTGACGGAACCGTTTGCCTGGGCTCCGAACGCGGCGACGATCCGGCTTGGTGTCAACTATACGGGCCTGTTGGATGACATTGAGGTCTATGCTCAGCCTTTGAACGGACGGCAAGTCGCTGCGCTAAAATAGACGTTACTGCCCGCCGCGGAGTCTCGTGGCCGTGGCTTGGTCGGCTTTCGCTTCGTTCGTTCGACCCATCACGGCGAAGGTTGCGCTGCGGTCTTCATAGGCCTGCCAATACGTCCTGCGAAGCTGAATTGCGATGCCGTAATCCTGCAAAGCCTGATCGAACTTCGCCATGCGATGTTCCACCTTGCCGCGGAACCGGAAGGCCTCGGGAGATCCCGCATCGATTGCCAGTGAAGCATCGAGATCTTGCATCGCCTGCTCGAACTGGCGCATGCCGAGATACGCCTGGCCCCGCCAGAGCAACAACTGAGGATTCTCTTTGTCCTCTTCAACCGCCCACGAGAAATCCTGCGCGGCGAGTTCGTACTTGGGCAACGATAGAAATGCGAGTCCACGATTGACATAGGCCGCCACGTACGCAGGCGAAATACGGATGGCTTTCGCATACATTTCAACAGCTCGCGCCAACTGGCCCATTTGCGCGTACGTCGCACCCACTGCGTTCCAAGCGGGTGCCGATTCAGGATTCTCTCTTGTCGCGGTTTCAAACGCTTGTAACGCCTTTGCATGGTCGCCGGCGCGATAGGCTTGGAGCCCCGCGTCGATTGAGGCTGAACCGGACTGCCTGCTCGAAACGTTGGCCTCTACTATCGGCGACGGAGCAGGCGAGGCAGCCTGCTGACCGGCATTCTGAAAATAGAAATCGCCAACGACATCCTCTTGAATATAGGGCCGCTGCTGTCCACTCGACGCGGCAAACACTTCATCCCGAACCTTGCGGGCGATCGTTTGCAGCGGAACCGCATCGGGCATCGCGTTGAGAAAACGTCCCGTAAAGAGGCCATTGCGGCTGTTGGAATTGTCGCTCGCGGTGCGGCCCGCTCCGGTTGCGAACACGGTCATGGTTCCCAACGCGGGAGGCACTGGTGCGAGCCCTGCGCCGCCGTTGGTAGGGCGGAAAGGGTTATTGCGGCATGCGTCGAGCAGCATCACCGCGAGGCTCGGACGCGCCTGCCGTATCTGGGCCATCACCCGGTCCACGGCAATTGAATGCGCTACGATGTCTGTTTCATTGGTGGGTCGAAAGTCTGAGGGGATCAGATAGTTTGTTCCACCGATTTGCACACCGTGACCGGCGAAAAAGAAAAACGCGACATCGCCCGGTGCAATGGATGAGCAAAACTGCGCGATGCTCTGCGTCATCCGGGCCAGCGATGAATCGGTTTGAAGGCCTGATTGGAACCGGTATTTTGCCAACCCCTCGTTCATTCCCGCCGCGTCATTGACCGCGTTGTTCAGGCGCGTTACGGCGGTGTATCCGTCGATGCCGATGCAGATTGCCTTGCGTCCACGTCCGGCAGAGGTCACGATATCCCGCGAAGTTTGCGGCACCTGCTGCCCAGTCTTGACAACGCGAATGTCGCGATCGGGCTGTTGCTTTTTCGATTGCGATTGGGCGAAGCAATCGAGTGTTATCCCGAGAGGGGCGGCGCAGAGAAACAAGCGTCGATGCATTGGTATTCAGATTCTCGCATCTTCGCATACCCGGTGCGGATTGGGTAGACTCAAGGGACAGGAATATGAGCGGTCGAATCCGGGGAGCGCTAGTCGCTATTTCGCTAACCTTGTCTGCCCAGGACCCTGTGAAGGTTCAGGGCACGAAGCGCGTTCGCGCGGTTGCCATTGTTGAGTCAGGAATCGTTACGATTCCCGACGAGTATCCGTTCGTCATCCGGATGGAGCAGAAGCTCAGCACGAAGACTCATTTGGCGGGGCAGACCTTTAAGGCGTCGCTCGTGGATCCTGTGGTGATTGGCGGCGAAGAGATCGCATCGGCTAAAGCCGAAGTGGAAGGCGCGATTCTCGAAGCGAGCCAGGGCGGCAGGGTCAGAGAAGTCGCGCGGATGATTCTGGAGATCCGCAAGGTGAAGCTGTTGAGCGGACGGTGGCTCGATCTGAAAGTGAAGCCCGAGTTTTTCTTCGCAAAGTCCAGCAAATTGCGCGATGGCGGCATTGTGGCGGGAGCTGCAACTGTGGGTGCCGTCGCCGGAGGCGTGGCCGGGGGTGGCGATGGAGCCACGGGCGGTGCGCTCGCTGGTGCCGCCGTTGGCACTGCTGCTGTCCTGCTCACCAAAGGCCGCCCGGTAGAATTCGAAGTGGAAGAGAAGATCGTGTTCCGCACCAAGGGCGTGACGACATACGAGGTTCCGAAATGAAGATACTTTTTTCTTGCATTGTTGTCGCCGCGGTTGGCTTCGCTCAAGGACGCTTCGAAGAAAGCAAGCGTCTGGGTATGGCTTATGCGAAGGATGGCCGCTTCGACAAGGCTGCCGCCAAGCTCGAAGAAGTGCATGAAATGGAACCCGGCGACACCATGGTGGCCGAGGCCCTCGCCATGTCGTATTTCAACGGCGACGACCGCAAAGACAATTTCGAGATCGACAAGAAGGGATTCGCGATTCTCGAAAAGCTGTTGGCGGGAGGCGGCAAAGCGCCATTTCTTGTGCAACTCTCGCTTTCGAATTCGTTTCTCTCGAGTGGGGTCGCGCCCACCAAGTTCTGCAACGGCAGACTCACGCTTTCAAAGGGCCATCTCAGTTTTCTCTGCGAAAAAGGGGAGAAGCCCGAAGAGAATTCCTTCGATGTCCCGGGAAGCGAAGTGAAAGAACTAGGCGACCGATTCGATCGCGGCCGTGGACTTTTCACGCTCAAGATCGGCAAGCGCACTTACAACTTCCACCCCGCGAGTTGGGACAAGAAACACGGCCAGTTCTTTCTTGTGCTCGCAAAACAGTATCTGCAGTAACCTTCCATAGGAGATCTCTACCAAATGAAGACCATGAGGCTCATCCAGCCGCTTCTGTCGACCATTCTCGTTGCAGCGATCGCGTTGCAACCGGCCAATGCTGCTGATCCTGAGCCGGAACCACAGTTCGGTATCGGCAAGAAGGGCGGCGACAAGGACAAGACTAAAGAAGAAGAGCGCGACAAGAAAGAAAGAGACCGCGACCAGAAGAACCTGAATCGCTACGAGAAGCTGAAGGAATACTCGACTACCAAATACCGCAACGATCCAGATTTTCGTGACGATGTCGACGAATCCTGGGAAGATCTGCTGCGCAATCACAGCGACTTCGCCTACAGCAAGAACACCAACATGACGTCGTACATCAAAACGGTGAACGAAGACAACTGGCGCATGCACGTCAACCTCTACGACAATCTGCTGGTGCAGAATCTGGTCAACCGCATCGGGCAGAAGGTGGTTCCGGAATCTTCGGAAAAGCTCTACGCTTTCAAAGTGACGCCTAGCCCGATCCCGATGGCGGAAACTCTCGCCACCGGCACGGTCTACATTTCGACAGGCATGATTTCGCTGCTCGATAGCGAAGCGCAACTCGCCTATGTTCTGGCCCACGAAATGGCGCACGTTCACTACGATCATTGGAAAGAACGCACCATGATGGAAGTCGGCGCGGAAGAGTACGCGAAAGATCAGCAGACCAAAGCCCGGCGTATCGGTATGATCGCCGGCATCGGCGCTGGTATCGCGGGCGGCGTGATGGGCGGACGCAATGGCGGCGCGGGTGGCGCGGCGATGGGCGCCGTTGGCCTCGGTGCGCTTGGTTATGGCGTCGGAACCTTGATCGGCAACATCGCCAATCGTCCGCTGGTTGTCAACTGGGATCGTGTGCAGGAAGATCAGGCCGATGAACTTGCCATCAAGCAAGTGCTCAACGCCAACTTCGATGCTCGCGAAGTGCCTAAGCTTTATATCGCTCTCGAGAAGGCCGTGACTCGCGATACGCGCGTGGGGCTCGGATTTCTGGGCGATCGCAAGCGCATCACGCAGCGCAAGGAACGCATTGGCAACCTGCTGGAAAACGCTTTGAAAGCGGAACTTGAAGCCAAGTTGAAGAACGCGTCGCTCACCGGTGACACGGCCGAATTCCGCAATTTGATGGGCGAACTCAAGCGCGACAACGGCATCATGGCCTTCTATCACGACATGTTCGATCTGTCGCGCAACAACCTTCGCGATGCTCTGGCCGTTCGCGACAACGATCCCGCGGCCCACTACTTCTTTGGCAAGGTGATGACGCTGACGGGACGCACTCCGGCCGAATTGAAGGAAGGAGGTGCGTCGTTCCGAAAAGCTGCGAACCTCGACTATCGCAATCAGAACTACGGTGCGTTTATTCATTCTGCGATGTCGATGGTGGGTGAGAAGCGCGGCGCGAACGACAAGGAAATCACCTCCGCGCTCGACACATACGTTACCAATCACGCCAAGTGGATGATCGAAAGCGGCCAGCTTCGTATGTTCCCGCCCAATCTCGATACCGTCTACGAATACATGCGGCTATACGGTGACAAGGGCTGGCGTCCGAAAGCACCGGAAATGAAGGACATGCTGATGTACACCGGTTATGCTGGCTACTTGCCGGCCGATGCTGGAGTCATTCAAGTAAACGATGGCTCTCAGATGCGCAAGGCCGGCGGCAGCACGGATAACACCCTGCAGAAGGCCGTGCAGCAAGTAGCTCCCGCGATCGGCGGAAGCCCTCTGCGCAATGCGGTTGGCGCGGCCGCAGGCGCTGCTGTTCGCAAGAAGTAGATAGACTCACAAGGGGAGGATGGCCGCCGTCTTCCCCTTCCTTGGATTTTCCATGATCTCTTTCCTTTCCATCCTGCCTTTGCTTGTCTTGGCACAAGAGGCTCCCACGGGCTCGAAAATCTTTCAGCTCATTCTTCCCGATCTATCGCCAAAGGCCTTCGATGGCGGAGCGGATACGGTCGAAGTGCAGGCCAAGCCGATTCGCAATCTCCAAATTCAAGTGCTCGACGCCGGTGGGAAAAATATCGGCTACGGCCGCATTATTGTTCGCATCAATGGCAAAGGAATGGGGAATGCATTCGATCGCAAGGCCAACGAAAAAGGCGCTTTGTTGGTGATGAATCCGTCCACCTTAGGGCTTCGCCCCGATCAGGTTTTCGATCCGCTCGAGAACGCGATCGAAGTTTCGGCGGAGGATCGCCGCGGCCGCCGGTACTATCAAAGCTGGCTGGTAAAGGTAAACGAGAAGCGGCCAAACAGCTACTTTGCCTATACGTCGGCGACCTCGCCCGATGATCCCAACGGGTTTCCTCCCGACCTGTTTCTGACCGAGCCGTCGCAGCCGATTTCCATTCCGCCCGGTGCGGCCTCGGCAAAAGTTGTTGTCAAGGGCATCCTCTCTTCGGCGCAGCCGGGCACGAGTGTCAAGCTCAACGGCAAGACCTGGATCCCTCCCGTCGATGTCGTCTCAGCGGACTTCGAAGAGACCGTCACTGTCACCCGCCAGATGAAGGACTTGACGTTTGAGGCTATTGACAAGAAGGGGAATAAGCGCGCGGTTGTGATTCCTGTCCTTGCCACTCGGGCCCCTCCGGCGCCGCGTTTCGCGGGGAACCGCTACGGCGTTGTGATCGGGATTTCCGACTACGGCAAAGCGAAGGACGCGCCGCCTCCACTGCGCGCAGCCTCGGCCGACGCGCAGGAAATCGCCCGCGTGATGGTTGCCAATGGGTTTCCGCAGGCCAACGTGCGCCTGCTGCGCGACGATCAGGCGAATGCCGACCAGATCCGCATTGCGTTTTCCGACTTTGCCGCCAAGGCCGGCCCCGACGATATCCTGGTTTGTTATATCGCTGCCCATGGATTGCACGATCCGTTCTCGCCCGACAAACTTTATCTCGCCCCCCACGGCACGCAGATGAAGCAGACGGATATCTCGGCGATCGCTCTTGAGGATTTGGCGGGAAGGCTGCTGAAAAGCGTCCGCAGCAAGAATACGATCCTTATCTTCGATGTCGGGCACCGAATCGATGGCGAATTCCGGTTTCCCGGCAAGAATCTCATCAACAACGCGCTCTTGCGCCTTTTCGGCGAGGACGAAAGCCGGGCTGTGCTGGTGAGTGGTTCCACGGATGAGCTTTCGCAGTATCGGAAGACGACCGGCGAGACTCGGACGCTTTTCGCCCATTGGACTTCGCAAGCACTTTCCGGAGCGGCCGATCTGAACGGCGATCGAGTGGTGACGAGTCAGGAACTGTTGCAGTTCGTCGCCGAGAAGGTAAAGGCAGATACCCGCGGTCAGCAGAATCCCCGATTTTCGGCACCGAAAAATGTCGCTCAGGCCCCGCTGGCGGCGCTGAAGTGAGGATGATCCCAATGCGCATTGCTCTCTTTTTCTCTTTGACGTTGCTGGCTGTGGCCGACAATCGGGGAATGTTGATTTTGGTCGACGAACTCGCCGGTAAGCTGGCGGATCCTTCTCTGGTGATCCTGCATGTGGGAACCGCGAAGGATTACGATGCTGGCCACATCCCCGGCGCAAGGCTGGTGACGCTGGCCGATCTGTCGGTGCAGGGTCCCAGTGGATTGCGTCTGGAAATGCCTCCGCTTGAAAAACTGCGGGAGGCGTTGGGCAAGCTTGGCGTCGCGGATGGCAAGCGCGTCGTGGTGTATCCGGGCAATGAGAGTATCCAGTCGGCGACGCGCGTCTGGTTCACGTTCGACTATCTGGGATGGGGTTCCAGGGCCGCCCTGCTCGACGGTGGCCTCAGTACGTGGAAGTCGTCCGGCAAGCCGATGAGCACTGAGGCTGCGGGCGCAGCGGGCGCGGCGGTAGGCAAGCTGACTCTGAAGCCGAATCCGAAACTGATTGTGGATGCCGCCTGGTTGAAAAACCGCATCGAGAAACCTTCGTTGACGCTAGTGGATTCGCGCCTGGCGGAATTTTATACCGGAGCCAATAACTCAGGGATGCCCCGTGCGGGGCGGATTCCAGGTGCCGTCAACGTGCCGTTTCCGAGCTTGATGACGGCAGATCGAAAGTTGCTTCCCGAGGGCGAACTCAAAGCGAAGTTCGGTAAGCCGGCCAGGGACTTGGTGACCTATTGCCACATCGGACAGCAGGCAACCGTTGGTTACTTTGCTGCCCGCTATCTGGGCCTGAAGCCGAAGCTCTACGATGGATCGTTTCAGGATTGGAGCAACCGTGCTGAACTACCGGTTGTGAAGGATTAGGACCAGGCCAGAGCCAACTCCACAAACGTCCGGACTCCAAACCCGGTCGCGCCTTTCGCGGAGTGCGGCTTGATGTCATCCATATAGGCCGTGTAGGCGATATCCAGGTGGACCCAGGGAGTGTCTTCCACCCAATCCTTGATGAACGCCGCCGCCGTGCAGGATCCGCCTGCGCGTCCGCCGATGTTGGCGATGTCCGCGTAGCCGCTCTTCAGTTGTTCGCGGTATTCGTCATCGACCGGCATGTGCCAGAGGCTCTCGCCGGCCTTCTTCGATGCGCTCATCAGCCGACCCAGCATTGCCTCATTGTTTGAGAATACGCCCGCATGCAGGTATCCCAGAGCGACACCGATTGCTCCGGTGAGCGTCGCGGCGTCGACGAGGTGCGTGCAGCCCTGGCGCTTGGCGTAAGTGATTGCATCCACCAGAATCAGTCGGCCTTCGGCGTCCGTATTCAGAACTTCGATGGTCTTGCCGGAAAGCGAAGTGAGAATATCGCCCGGACGCAAGGCTTTGCTTCCTGGCATGTTCTCAACGGTCGGAATGAAGGCCGTCACAGCCACGCCTGGTTTCAACTGGGCGATTGCGCGCATCGCACCCAGCATCGCGCCGCCGCCGGCCATGTCATTCTTCATCTTTTCCATGCCGTCGGCTGGCTTGATGGAGATACCGCCGGTGTCGAACGTCACGCCTTTGCCGATCAGCGCGAGATGATCTTGCGATGTGGCGACATTGGGCTTGTAACGGATCACCATCAGGAACGGCGGTTCCGCGCTACCCATCGCGACGCCCAACAGCGAACCCATGCCGAGTTGGCGCATGCGGTCCTGATCGAGGATTTCGCATTCGAGGCCCATCGCCTCGGCCATTTCGCGTCCACGGCGGACGAGTTCGCGCGGAGGCAGGATGTTGCCGGGTTCGTTGATCATATCCCGCGAGAAGTTCTGGCTCTCGGCGATAATCCGGCTGCGTTCAACGGCTGCCGCCACTGAGGAATCCGGATTGGCAAAGCCAAGGCGTTCCAACTTGTTCTCGCGGCGATTGGCGCTCTTGTGATGATCCTGTTCCCAACTTCCAGTCACCGCGCCCTCGGTAATCGCGGCGGCGGAATCGGCAGAGTCAAACGCATAGACGATCGAAGTGGCGTTGGTCTTGAACTGGCGCATCGCCGTCGCGGCTGCCTTGCGGATTGAACCTGCCTTGCCAGTGCCGATCAGGGCGAGTCGGCCCGCTTTCATGCCCGGAGGACGATGCAGAACGGCAATCTCCCCGGCCTTACCGGAAAATTCGCCCGAAGCGTACGCGCCTTCGATCCATCCACCGGTCAGATCATTCGCCTTGCCCGTCACCCCGGACAGCGTTTCGCCATTCGTCCGTTCGACGGCGAACATGGTGAGAACTTCACATTCGATCGTCTCGATCGCACTCGCCAGAACTTCGATTTTCATTCCAGAATCATCTTTCCGCCGCTCTAGTAGTCGGCCTTACTTCGCGCGACAGCAGCCTTCGCCTCGAAATCCGCCTCGCGGGCGCGTTCAGTCTCACGCTTGTCGTGGAACTTCTTGCCTTTCGCCAGCGCCAGTTCGCACTTGATCTTGCCATTTTTGATGTACAACCTGGTCGGGATCAACGAAAGGCCCTTCTCACGGGTCTTTCCCAGTAGCTTATCGATCTCGCGGCGGTGAAGTAGTAACTTTCTTCGGCGCACCGGCACGTGATTCTCGCGATTGCCATGCGAATACTCGCTGATGTGCGCGTTGACGAGCCAAGCCTCGTTGCCTGCGATATCGGCGTACGCTTCCTTCAACTGCACCTTGCCGGTCTTAGCGGACTTCACCTCTGTGCCGGTCAACACAATTCCGGCCTCGAACTTATCCATCAGGAAATAGTTGTGCCCAGCCTGGCGGTTGTCGCTGAGGATCTTGAAGCCGCCATCCGGTGAAGTTGCCATACCCATACCATCTTCGTGCATTGCGGCGGCGAATGTAAATCACTGTTTTCTATCAACAGTTTGGAGAGCCGTTGCGTCTTGTACTGGTAGAGGCGGGAGTCCCGTGGTTTGTTGTGGACACGGGTTCCAGACCGCCAGAATAGCGAACACATGTTTTTTTTGAGAGACTTACAAAGATCTGTCGGACTTTCGATGGCCGTTCTCCTGGTACTGAGCAGCGCACCGAGCGCGATGGCGCGGACGCGAAAAGGCGACAAACTTTTCAAGCTTGGTCAAGCGGCGGAACAGAAACAGGATTACGATACCGCCCTCCCCTACTACGAGCAGGCGTTGGCGACCGATCCCAACGATGCCGCATACCGGATTCTGGTGCAGCGTACGCGCTTTTACTCCAGCCAGAAACATGTGGAAGCCGCTTCCAAGCTGCGGGATCAGGGTCAGCTCGAAGAAGCACTTGAGGAGTTCATGAAGGCGATCCAGGTGGATTCGTCTTCGGCGATCGCTGCGCAGGAATGGCGCCGGACGCAGGACATGATCGAGCGCGAGAAGGCCAAGGCAAGCAAGCCTGAAGAACGCGGCATGACGCCCTACCAGGTTTCGGTCAAAGAGACCGAGGAACGGATCTCGTCGATGGTCGCTCCTCCGGAATTGAAGCCCGTCAACCGCGCGATCCAGAGTCTTAAGATGAACAATCAGCCGCCGCGGGTGCTGTTCGAAACCGTCTGCAAACTCGCTGGCTTGAATGTGGTCTTCGATCCTCAGTATCAGAACACTAGCGGTCGTCAGAATTACAACGTCGATCTCAATAACTCGACCGTAGAAAACGCGCTCGACTACCTCGGGGTGTTGACCAAAACCTTTTGGAAGCCGCTCACCGAGAATACAATCTTTGTGGCGGAAGACAACGTCACCAAGCGTCGCGACTACGAAGATGACGTAGTCAAGGTTTTCTATGTCACCAATGCGACCTCGGTGCAGGAGTTTCAAGAAATCGCCACCGCCGTGCGCTCACTGACGGAAATTCGCCGCGTTTTTACCTACAATGCGCAGAAGGCGATGCTCGTTCGTGGAACCGTCGATCAAGTGGCGCTGGCCGAAAAGCTGATTCACGATCTGGATAAGCCCAAGGCAGAAGTTGTCATCGATGTGATCGTGATGGAAGCGAACCGGGGACGTACCCGCGATCTGGCGACCGCGATCCAGAGTGGCGGCGCAAGCGGCATCAAATTGCCGATCTCCTTCACGCCCCGCAGTTCGATCGGTTCCACCACCGGCACCACGGGTACAGGACCGGACGCCACCACAACCACCGGTACCGGACTCCGGCTGACGAACTTTCCCAAGGTGCAGTTGCAGGACTTCACATCCACACTTCCTGGTTTGTTGCTGCAGGCGATGTTGACCGATCGTTCGACCCGAGTCATGCAGAGTCCGCAGGTTCGAGCCTCGGATGGCCAAAAGGTCTCGTTGCGCATCGGCGACAAGATCCCGATCGCGACCGGAAGCTTTCAGCCTGGTTTTGGAGGCGCGGGTGCGGGCGTGAGTCCGCTGGTGAGCACGCAGTTCAACTTTGTCGAAGTGGGCGTCAACGTCGACATCACGCCACAGGTGCACGGCACGGATGAAGTGACGTTGAAGGTGAGTGTGGAAATCTCGACGGTCCGAGACCGTGTCGATCTTGGCGGCATTTCACAGCCTATCATCGGACAGCGCAAGAGCGAAACTGAACTCCGCATGCGCGAGGGTGAGGTAAACATTCTCGGCGGCCTGACCAATTCTCAGGATTCGCGCCTGATCTCGGGAATCCCGGGCCTGGTCAACATTCCGATTCTCGGTAGATTGTTCGGCGGCAGTGAGAACGTCGAAAAGACACATCAGGAACTGCTGATCGCGATGATTCCCCGCATCGTCCGCACGCCGGGCTATACGCCGGATAATTTACGCGCGGTTTACGCCGGTACCGACCAGACGGTACGCGTCACCTATGCGCCGAAGAAGGAAGTTCCGCCAGCACCGGTGGTGGCCCCGATTCCGGTTCCGGTCGCTGCGCCCACCAAACCTGTTGCCGCACCGGTCTCCACGGCAGGGCCGGTGAACATTTCGTTCGCTCCTGGTGGCGAGATCCAAGCGGCTCCGGGAAGCATGATCAATCTTTCGCTGCAGGTGATTGGGGTGACCGACCTGTCCGGCGTGGCCCCGATCAAGATCAAGTACGACGCCTCGAAGCTGCGGCTGAACGATGCGGTGCAAGGCGAGTTCATGGGGCGTGACGGACAGCGCGTGTCGTTGAGCAAGGATATCCGCAACGATACCGGTGAGGCGACCATCGCTGTGACCCGAGCGCCGGGCGCGCCGGGAATGGGCGGATCCGGTGCGCTGCTGAACCTGTCGTTTCAGGCGGTGGGAACTGGCGAATCGCGCGTCAGTGTCGAAGAGATCCAGATCAAAGACTCCAAGAACCAAACGATCGCTGCGACTACTACGCAAGTGCTGGTAAAACTGCAATAAGATGAGACGCCGTGTCGTTTCCGGAAATCGAAAATGGGGAAATCGCAAAGGCCTGACGCTCATTGAGCTGATCGTCGCATTTACGATTCTGTTGCTGTTGACGTCGATGTCCGTTCCGCTTGCCCGTTACAAGGTTCGCCGGGACAAAGAGCGCGAGTTGCGTGTCGCATTGGCAGAGATGCGGCGCGCCGTCGACAATTACAAGGACGCCTGCGACAAAGGCGAAATCGGGCCGGTGAAGCTGGAAGCGGATTGTTATCCGGAAAAGCTGGAGATGCTGGTGGAAGGAGTCAAGAAATCCGGGCAAGTAGATAAGAAGTACAAGTTCTTGCGCCGGGTTCCGAAAGATCCGTTTACCAACAAGCCCGAATGGGGCATGCGGAGTTGGCAGGACGATCCGAAATCGACGAGTTGGGGTGGCCAGAATGTATTCGATGTCTTTACCAAAACGATGGAGAAGGCCCGTGACGGCTCACAATACTCCGACTGGTAGCGAAATTTTTGCGGCTCAGAAGCGCCACGGGCACGGGGCGCCGCCCGAAACGGCGAAGGAACTGATCGCGCCACGGTGCGCTGTGTCGCCTGTTCCTCGGAAGCGCAAAGGAACCGGCAGTGCGATTCGCCAGTTTCCAAGTAACCTTCCACGCCGGTTCCGTTTTGCGCGGGTTACTCAGAAGCGGGCAGAGGCCGACGCGGCCCTCCAGTCGGGCAGGAACGATCGCGGCGGCCTCCGTTGGCCGCGTGTTCCCCAGCAGAGCAGGCGCGGGTATACGCTGATCGAGATCATGATCGTGATGGCGATCATTGGCATTCTTGTATCGATTGCTGTGCCGATTTATCAGAAGTCGCTCATTCGCGCCAAAGAGTCGGTCTTGAAGAACAATCTGTTCACGTTGCGGACGGTGATCGACGAATATACGTACGACAAGCAGAAGGCTCCGCAGCAATTGACCGATCTGGTCAACGAAGGGTATTTGCGTACGGTTCCAATGGATCCGATGACGGGCAATGCGGACGCCTGGCAGATCGTGATGGAAGACGCTCTGACCAGTGTCAACCAGACCGAGCCGGGCATCTTCGACGTGCGCAGCGGATCCGATGGCAAGAGTCTCGATGGCACCGCGTATTCGGAATGGTGACCGAACGGCAAGACAGTCGGATCAGATTTCAAGCGATAATTAAGAATGAATCGCCACGTTCGAAGTTTTTGCGAACAACCAGGAGCCTACGCAGTCCATGGATTCGACAACCAAGGCCGCCGTGCTCTTTGGCGTGCTCGGGGTCCTCTGCCTCTTTGGTGCGAGACTGTGCGCGAAGTTGCAGGCCCGCTTGGCGACCTCCTTTCTGATTCTTGGACTCAACCTGGTTGGGTCGATCTCACTTTTCAGCGCGGTTTTGGTGGTCCTTGTCATCTGGAAAGGCCTATCTCGCCCATGAGTGAGCGTTCGCGGCGCGTTTTTACGCTTCAAGTATTTATGGTGTCTGTCACACTACGGCGAACCGCTCATTGAACCGGGGCGTCGCGAGTGTCATGATAATCATGGGACTCAGTGGATGAGCTTCAACCAAAACTACGACCAACTGGAACTACGGCGGGACGACGGAATTCAGACTTTTGCGGGTAGAGACCGGGCAACCGGGCAGCCCGTGGAGATCCATCACTTCACGACGTCGCATTCGCTCGAGATGAAAGCGTTGCTGCGCAAAGTGGTGACACTACCGAAGACGGGACGATTGCTGGAGTTCGGAGAGCATCTGGGCACACCTTGGGTTGTCACCAAGCCGCTGGATGGGTATCCGGGGGTCCGGGATTGGATTGTGGGGGAATCGAGGCCGGGTGGTCCACTGGCGATGCCGCCACCGCCACCACCGCCTCCAGCATTTTTGGGAGCAGCGGGAAAGCCATTTTTCCAGAATCCCTTTGGCCAGCAGGAGCCGTCTGTGCCGCCTCCGCCGCCGATGACCGCTGCGATGCCATCATGGCCGCCGTCTCCGGTTCAGGCTCCTAGCGAGATGACAATGCAGTTCAACCGGTTGTTTGACGATCAAACTGGAACAGCAAGGTTCGAGGACGTGACCCAGCCGACCTTCTTGCCTCCGCCACCGCCCCAAGCGCCAGCCCTGTCTCCGAGCCCGGGCGGTATGACCATGGAATTCAATAAACTTTTCGAGCAAACACTGCCAGCCGGACCACCGGTTACTACAGTTCCACCTGTACCTGCGGCTGCAGTCTCGCCGCCGTCGGCTGTGGGTGGTATGACCATGGAATTCAACCAGCTTTTTGCGGAACCGAGCATCCCGGTTGCCGCTCCTGGGAAGCCGCAGGCCAGTGAATTTACGATGATGTTCCAGAGTCCTGCGGTGAGTCCTCCTGCTGCTCCGGTTGCACCTCCAGCGCCGCCGCCGATGGCGATGCCCCCCGCTGCGAAGCCGCAGGCGAGTGAGTTTACGGCGATGTTCCAGAG
>Ga0163144_10008485_pt1 | contig 22237 bp, 21 predicted proteins | sample OliLak19BULKMAT1_FD_123175 | JGI IMG/M metagenome (GOLD analysis project Ga0163144, IMG submission 123175) | Freshwater microbial mat bacterial communities from Lake Vanda, McMurdo Dry Valleys, Antarctica - Oligotrophic Lake LV.19.BULKMAT1 | ecosystem: Environmental > Aquatic > Freshwater >... | reverse complement strand
GATAGGTTGGGAGGTAGGTAGGCAGGGAGGCAGGAAGGTAGGTAGGCAGGAAGGCAGGAAGGTAGGTAGGCAGGTATGTGGATAATTACTTTAGCAGCCTGCCAGTTTTTTACCTGCGCCCACGGCCACCGGTTGTACCCTTGCCGCCCTTGCTGTAGCCGCCACCCGGCTTGCCGGCTCTTCTTGGGTTAGAATCTCTGCCTGCGCTGCTGCCCCGCTTGCCGCCGCTGGCATCTGGCAGCTCAAAATCTAGGGTGCGGCGCAGCAGATTGGCATCTTTTACGCGTATTTGCAGCCTATCACCAAACTGAAACGTGCGCCCATGTGCCCGCCCGTAAATCATCATCTTTTCTGGGTCATAGATGTAGTGGTCATCGCGCAGGTCTGCAAGCCGCACCATACCCTCGCAGGCGTTTTCTTCTAGCTCTACGTATACGCCCCACTCTGTAAGGCCAGATACTAGCCCAGAGAAGCTCTCGCCGATGCGGCTCATCATAAACTCTACCTGTTTGTACTTGATAGAGGCCCGCTCTGCATCAGAAGCCCGCTTTTCCATATCGGTAGCATGTTTGCAGGCCTTTGCCAGCAAATCTGTATCGCTGGGCCACTGCCCTGCCAGATACTGGGCTAGGCAGCGATGGGTCATCATATCTGGATAGCGGCGTATGGGGCTGGTAAAATGGCTGTAATGATCAAAGCCCAGCCCAAAGTGCCCCATGGGCTCTAGGGTGTAGCGGGCTTTCATCATAGACCGCACCGCATACTGCGCTATTACCACGGCTTCTGGCTTTTGCAGGGTTTGGCTGGCCAGTTTGTTTAGGGCTGCGGGCAGGTTGCCTGCATCCAAATCAAACTTATACCCAAAACGGCCCACAAAGCGGCTTAGCATTGTTATTTTATCAGGATCTGGCGGCTCATGCACACGGTATACCATGGGGTTTACTGGCTTGCCCGCCAGGGCCCCTTTTCCTTTTGTTGCAGGCTGTTTTAGGTTAAAAACAAACTGTGCCACGTGCTTGTTTGCCAGCAGCATAAAATCTTCTATTAGCATGTGCGCTTCTTTGCGCACTTTTTGCACCACCTTTAGTGGCTTGCCATCTGCATCTAGTAAAAACCGCAGCTCGGGCGTTTCAAAAGATACAGACCCGTGCCTAAAGCGTTCTTCGCGCAGCAAGTGGGCTAGCTTATTTAGGGTAAGTATATCGTCTTTAAAAGGGCCATCATTACCCTCTAGTATTTCTTGGGCGTCTTCATAGCTAAACCTATGGTCTGAGTGGATAACCGTGCGGCCAAACCAGCTGCCCTTTACTTGTGCCGTTGTTGCATCTAGCACAAAAACAGCTGAGAAGGTGAGCTTATCCTCGTGGGGGCGCAAGGAGCATAACCCGTTAGAAAGGTGCTCTGGCAGCATGGGCACCACCCTATCTACCAGATATACAGATGTGCCCCGCTGCAGGGCTTCCATCTCTAGCAGGGTGCCTTCTTGCACATAATGAGTTACATCTGCAATGTGCACGCCCACCTCCCAGTCGCCATTTTCTAGGCGCTGTATTGAGAGAGCATCGTCAAAATCTTTGGCATCTGCGGGGTCTATAGTAAAGGTAGATACGGTACGCATATCGCGGCGGCGGGCAACCTCTTGTTGTGTAATGCCGGCCGTTATGGCATTGGCAGCCTCATTTACAGCATCTGGAAAAGCCTCTGGCAGCCCAAACTCAGAGAGTATGCCCAGCATTTCTGCCTTGTGGGTGCCGGCCACACCTAGGTGTTCTATAATCTTGCCTTGCAGGGTTTGGCCATCTCCGCCCCACTGCGTAATCTCTACAACAATCTTGTCTCCTGGTTTTGCAGGTAGGCTATTGTCTAGGTCTATGGCTATAGACTCCCAGATGCGTTTCATCTCTGGCTCTAGCAGCAGCCTGCGGCCGCTGGCCCGTACTGTGCCCACAAACTTTGTGCGGTTGCGTTTTAACACCTGCACCACCACCCCCTCTGGGCGCTCATCTTCTGCAAAGGTGGGTAGGTAGCGCACCATAATGGTATCGCCGTGCAGGGCACCCTTTAGGCTGTCTAGGTGCAGCACTATATCTGGCGATACATCTTCTACAATGGCAAAGGCCTTGCGCTGGCTCACATAATCTAGCACGCCTTCTGCCGTTACCGCAGATTTTATAGACGTAAACCCTACGCCTGCCTTACCATGCTCTAGGTATAGAATAGAATTTGCCGCTATCATACCCTCTAGCACATCGGCAAAGTTGTATAAATCTTGCCGGGTATGCATCTGAAAGTGCCGGGCCAGTTCTTTATCATTAAAAACAAAGCCGGGGCGGGTATCTAACAAGGCCAGCACATGGTCTGGGGTAGGTATAGGCATAAATAAAAGCTAGCAACATGGCAAGCATGCAGCAACATGTGCAAAGTACGCCACTAAATGCTCTCTTAGTGCTACGATGCTCTGTTAGCTCTATGGTTTTTATAAATTGAAAACCAATAGTACTTTGCCATACACACCTTCCCGGTTACCTTTAAGCTATGAGCGCTAAAAAACTGCCAAAACCAAAACCTGACGATCTGCCCCCTGCCCTGCCCCGGGTGCATCCAGACCTGCCCGGCTTTAGTGTAGAAATAAACGGGCTAGGCGAGGTAACAATGAGCTACACCCACGACGAGCTAAATAAGTTTTTAAACAAAAACGTAAAAGACAAAAAGCTTAAAAGCCGCAAAGACATAGAAGGCATGCCTGAGTCTTTTTATGAGGCCCCTAGCCCAGACGAGGTTTAGCCTGCCTGCTGCTTACAACATAAAAAAGGGGTGCTTGCGCGTAATGGCAAGCACCCCTAATGTTTCTTCTTTAAATTTAAAATCTTAGCGCAAGCTTATTACGCCCGGCAGCCATCTGATTTTGATTGCACCCTTGCAGGTGGTATGCAAGCTGTTTCTTTTTTGGCGGGGGTGGCACTGGGGCCCATATGTTTGCCCAAAAAAGTCTCCATAGCGCGGTAAAAATCAAACTGGTTTTCTTGGTTGCTAAAACCGTGGCCCTCGTTGTCTTTTACCATATACTCTACAGATACGCCGCGTTTTTTAAGGTTGTCTACAATCTGGTTGCTCTCCTCAATATTTACGCGAGGGTCATTTTTGCCTTGGGCTACAAATAGCGGGCATTTTATCTGATCTACATGCAGCGCTGGCGATACTTTAGCAAACAAAGCCGAGTCTTTTACGGGGTCTCCGGCCATCTCATACATCATACCTAAGAAAGGTTTCCAGTACGGGGGTATCGTTTTCATAAACGTAAACATGTTGCTCACGCCCACATAGTCTACCCCGCAGGCATAAAGATCTGGGGTAAACGTTACCCCAGCCAGGGTAGCATAGCCGCCGTAGCTAGCGCCGTATATGGCAATACGGTTGGGGTCTGCAATACCTTCTTTTTTAAGCCACTCCACCCCGTCTGTTATATCATCTTGCATGGCCAGGCCCCATTGTTTAAAGCTGGCCTCCCAAAACTTGCGGCCATAGCCCGTGCTACCACGGAAATTCATTTGCAAAACAGCATAGCCACGGTTTGCCAGAAACTGTATTTCTGGGTTAAAGCCCCAGCCATCTCTGGCCCAGGGGCCCCCGTGCGGGTTTATAATTACGGGCAGGTTTTTAGGCTCTACACCCACCGGGAGTGTTAAATAGCCATGTATAACCATGCCGTCTCTGCTGGTGTACTCTATGGGCTTCATGGCGGCCATTTCTTCACGCTTTATCCAGGGTGTGCGGTCTGCAAGTTTGGTTGCTGTTTTGGTGTCTCTGTCATAGAGGTAGATAGTTCCACCGCTTACATCATCGTATGTCTGCACAATCATTTTACGCTCTGCCTTGTCTGAACTTTTTGTCACATAGGTATCGGCTCCTGTTTTAGCTTTAATGTCTTTGTCTGTCTGGGCATAGGCAGGGTCTAAAAACTCTTCGTGCATTTTGTCTGTCTCATAGCCCACAGAAATTAGTTTCTTATCTTCTTCACTGTAGCTTACGCTGGTTACATCCACATCTGGATTTTCATAAATCAGCTTGCCTTCTTTGGCGGTTTTTGTATCAAACTCAAAGACAGCGGTTTTATCGCGGCCGCGATTGCTGGTTACATAAATGTTTTTGTTGTCTGGTGTAAAGCCTGCAAAAGCCACCTGATCCTTAAAATTTATGGTGTATAACTTGCGAAAAGGCCCACTGGCCCCATCACGGAAAAGCATGGTCTGGTTTACGCCATCAGATTGTAAGCAGCCGCGCACATTGCCCTCATGGTCTATCATCCAGTTTTCTGCACTGCCAGGGTTTTGGGCTACAAGGGTGAGTTTGCCATCGTTTATGTTCAGTTTATAAACATCAAACTCTTCTGGGTTGCGCTTATTCATGCTTATTAGCAGGTGGGCGTCGTCGTCTCGCAGATCGTTTACAATGCCTGCCCGCACACCTTTAAATGGGGTCAGATCTTTAAGCTGGCTACCATCAGACTTTACGCTAAAAATATGAAAGTTCTCATCGCCACCAAAGTCTTTCTCAAAAACAATGCGATCTGGCGACGCCCAGTCATAAGAGCTATAGTTGCGCTCGGTTTCACTGGTAATACGTGTGGCAGAGTCTGTGGACCCTACAGGCATTACATAAATATTTTGGCGGTTTTTCCAGGGGGCCATGTAGCATAGCATTTTGCCATCTGGGCTAATGCGGTAGCGGCTACGCTCTGGTTGCTTAAAGAAATCTTCTAGGGCTACCTGGCGCGGTTTGGCCACGGCGGTAAGGGCCGTTTGGGTTGCGCCTGTTTTTTTCTCAGAGCTAGTACAGGCAGTAAAAAGCAGGGCACTGCAGAGTGCCACAACAGGCCAGCCAGCACACAATTGGTTTTTGTACATAAATGTGGGTTAAAAAGATATAGCACCCAATGTACGGCATGCGCAGCTTTCCATTATCCAAAATTGTGTTAAGTGGTAGCTCTGCAGTGATAAAGCCCTAGGCAACCTGCTTACAGCTGGTCATCATCATCGCCCATGACTTCATCTGGCGATATTATTCTTAGCAGCTGTTTTACCTCGGCCACCTTGTCGTCTTCATTAGCTTTTTGAAAACTTACCATAAGGTTGCGCAGCGTGCGGCGCACAATATCTACGTGGCTGCAAGGCTCATAAAACACATCCAGCGGGCTCAGGTTTAGGCTTGCTAGGTAGTTGTCTATATCCTTGCGGGTAAGGGTAAGGCCTTTGCTAAAGGCATTTATGTAAAACTGTACGTTGTCAGTTTTATAGGTGAGTAAGAAAAGGTTAGGCATGTTTACCCCATACAGGGGTATGTTCATTTTCTGGCAAATGAGCAGATACACCACGCACAGGCTTATGGGGTTGCCACGTTTGCTCTCCATAACTACGTTTATCATGCTATTGCCCGGCGAGTGAAAGTTTTTTGTGTTAGCAGAAAACCGCATCTTACGAAAAAGCACATCATTTAGCACCGTTATCTGGTCTATGGGGTTCATTTCTGGGCGTAGCTCTAGCCAGGCATCGTAATAGAGCTGATCAATAGAGCGGCGCAGCTTAGCCAAGTCTAAATCTGGGTACTGGTACGTGGCCACCAGCCACATGCCATAGAGCAGGTCTTGGCCCCCGGCACTAGCCCAGCCGCCTAGGCGGTGCAGCAGCTGCTCATACTGCAGGTTGTGGATTATATCTTCTATGCGCTTTTGTACACGTGGGTGTATGTTGTGCTCCCATTCTGTTTCTAAAAACGGAATGGCACGGTCTCCCATGGCGCGTATCTGCGCCTTTACATGGTCTAGTACTTCTTGGTCTTCGTCGGCAATTAGCGACACTAGCGCACGTATTTCACGGTCTTCCATAGGCAGAATCTGGGCACAAGATAATGGCATCAATTGGCTTAAAAGCAAACAGTTTATAGGCAAAAAAAAGTTGCGTTAAACAAATTTGGTGGTGATGCCTGGTAAATGGGTGTTATTTTGAGAAACTTTAAACGTTTCCAATGGGAAATCTTACGAAAATATCGGCATGGCCCAGACATGTTTTTGCACCTTTTTTAGGTAAAACCAAAAAGCTCTTTGTAAACTTGGGTTAGCAAATCACAAATCCTTGCTTTTTTAGCATTCTAAAAAGCCATTTATTGGCTTTCTCACCTTTTTAAAGCCCTTTATCATGAGCACAAAAACACGCAAATTCAAGTCTGTGATGCTGGTAGACGATAACGAAATCGATAACCTAATCAATCAAAAAATGCTGGAGGCATCTGATATTACAGACTCTATCATGAGTTACACAGGTGCTAAAGGCGCCCTAGAATTTCTTAAAAACATAGAAAAAGTACCTGCCATGCGTGACTCTGCCATGCCAGATATTATTTTCTTAGATATTGACATGCCCCTGATGGATGGCTTTCAGTTTCTAGAAGAATTTGACAAACTCTCTAAAGAAATTACAGAGAGCATCAATATTGTAATGCTAACGTCTTCTCTTAACCCACAAGACCTCAGCAAGGCTAAAAAGAGCGCACACGTTAAAAAGTATATAAACAAGCCCCTCACACAAGACGCACTTGAGAAGCTAGTTTTCTAGCTTTTTGCTACTTTTATTACATGGTAACAGTGTTACCATTAGTCGCCAAGATTTTTCTTCTTGGCGGCTTCTTTTTGGCACAGATGGCAACAATTGGCAGCACTGGCCGCAACTTTACAGCGTGAGGCCCCCTTGGCCTGCCCCATCATGGCCAGCACCCGTTTCCAAAAAAGCCTTTCAATAAAAAATAGTAAGGCATATTTTGATTTTCAGATACTGGATACCTACCAGGCTGGCATTGTTTTGCGCGGTACAGAAATAAAAACTGTGCGGGAGAGCAAAATCAATATGCAGGATGCCTACTGCCAGTTTCGTAATGGCGAGCTATTTGTTGTAAACCTGTACATAGCCCTTTATGACCAAGGCACCTACAACAACCACGTTACCCGGCAAGACCGCAAGCTGCTGCTTACCAAACGAGAGCTGCGTAAACTAGAAAAAGATGCTGGCCTTACCCAGGGGCTAACTATGGTGCCCACCCGCCTGTACATAAACGAGCGCGGTTACTGCAAACTAGAAGTGGGGCTAGCCCGCGGCAAAAAAGCGTTTGATAAACGCGACACCATAAAAGACAGAGACCTACAGCGCGAGCAGCGGTATGAGTAACAGACTCATAAATTACGGCATTAAAAAGGGCGCAGCTGTTTTAAAACTAACACCTATGCACCCCTTACACTAAACTAAAACCTATGGTTTTATTGATCTATTTCATCCTTTTTGGGGCCCTGTATACGTTTTACCGCTTTGTTGCACGGGGGCTGTATACTGGGGCAGTTAAATCAAAAAATAAAGATTTTGCCGTTTTATGGATATTAGCTCCCTTTACGCTACTGTTTGCTGTGGGCATAGTGGCCCAGGAGCGGTGGGTGCGCACTTGGGACCATATGGGCTACTACCTAGGGTCTGTATATACGGCAAAAACGCACCTATCAGAGCCCTTTATACAATGGCTACGTGTTATTGTAACCTCTATTAACAAAGATGAATACAACAACCTTATCTGCTTTTTAATAGCACCGTTTCTGCGGTTTTTTGGGGTAGATATCCCCACCTATACGTTTGTGCTGGGTCTAGTAGGGTTGCTGCCCTTTGCTTATTTGTGCGGGGCTGCTATACAAAGATTTACAAAAGAAGCCAAGGCCCCGTACGCTGTTTCTGCGCTCCTGTGCTGTGTAGGGCTTGGTTTTCCGGTGGTGTATAAACCTTGGCTGCAGGGTATGGCAGATATTGTGGTACTACCCGTTGCAGCCGTTGCTGTTTTAGGGGGTGTAAAAATTTTAGACCTATTTGAAGAAAGGGCACCTTTTAATAAGAAAACCCTTTTCTGGATAGGTGCCATAGGGCTTGCGCTATTTTTTATGCCTATTCTCAGGCGGTACATGGGTATTTATACCCTTGCCTGGTTCCCGTCTGTAGGTGTGGGTATTTTGGTTATTACGCTTTACAAGCGCCTGCGGTTACGGGTTCTTATACCCTACTTTTTTGCGCTACTGGGCATGGGGCTGCTTTTGGTAGCGGGGTGGTACTTTCTTTTTCCGGGCTTTTTCCAGAACACCTTTTTAAAGCAATACTCAGATATTTATCAGGCATATCGGGCAGAGTCTTTTTCGGTAGATTTAGCTTATCTGTATGTGCAGTTTGGGCCCTTGGCTTGGGTATTGGCAGCTCTGGGCCTTATTGCTCTTGCCTTAGATGCCAAGCAAAAAGCAACGGGCATATTTCTGGTAACGCAACTGGTTTTAACGCTGGTTGGCGTGTGGCGCATACAGTCTTTTGGCCCCCAGCATTATTATATGCTTATGCCAGCTATTGTTATTTTAGTGGGTACGGGGCTGCTGGTGCCGTATCTGGTGGCAAAGCGGTTTAATCTAGCCAAAGCAGGTAGTGCAGTTTCTATTTGCCTTGCCGCAGTATTTTTTCTATCGGCTTTTATACTAAGCCCGGTGGGGGCACAAAATTTCACCCTGGCTAGGGTGATGCAGCCCCTAGCCAGCCGTATTGATTTATATCCAAGAATACGAAGTGATTTTGGCCAATTACACGCCATTGCTCAAGATCTTAAGACCTTAAACCCCGCCGGTACTTATTCTGTGTATGTGGCGGGGTCTGGCGGTGATTTTAACAGTGAAATCTTTACCAATATGTTTGCCCCAGACTTTACACAAGCCATACCTGGCCTTGTGGAGCCCAAGCTGCATGCAAACGTAGATCGGCGAGATGCTTTTCCGCTTGGGTTTTTAGCGGCCAAATGGGTAGTAGCACCCTACCCCATGCAGTATCACCTAGCGCCTAAAGACCAGCAGCTGGCCGCCTGGGTGCAGCAATCTGTAACAGAGAGTGCAGGGCTGGGCAGATATTATAAACAGCTTAAAAGCTACCCCATGCAAAACGGCTACGAGGCCAGAATATATGAGCGTTTGCAAGCATTGCCCTTGCAAGAAGTAGCCGCAAGCCTTGCAGGCCTGCGGGGGGCATACCCAGATTTTCCGGCTATGTACGCGCTGCCACCTTTTAATGCTATAGAAGAAATTACGGCTACCCCTGGCGACGGACCCTACGCCCTTGCTAAGTTTCTTAATACTGATAATCTTATTGACATACACCCCGGCAAAACAACGGCATCGGAAATTAAGCTAGCTATACATGAGGGCAAGGCATACACTGTTACCCCCTCATTTTTAAACGTTTGCAACAACGGCTCATCTGTTACGCTGGTATACCGCATTAATGGCACTCTGGCAGATAGTGCAACCTGCACGGCAGATATGATACAGCCAAAAACGCTAACCTTAGCTACAAACAGTGTGGTAACAGTACGGGTATATCCGGGCCTTAAGCAAGACTATTGTGACCACGTGCAACTGTCTTTTATGCCCCAATAGCCGGCAGTCTTATCCCTTAGCACGCACCTTGCCATCTGTTAAGTGCACGGCGCCTGCCTCTGCCAGGGCACGCACTGCCTCTAGTACGGCGGCTGGGTCTGTTGCCGGCCAGTTTTTAAGCAGTAAGGTTATGGCTACCTCTTGCAGGCCGCGCACATGGGCCAGCACCTTTTCTTGCAAGGCTCTTTCATCTTGGGGCAACCGCGGGCCCTTCTTTTTGGCAAGGCAATTGTCGCAAATGCCGCATACGGCGGGCATTGTCTGCCCAAAATACCCCACCAGCCTTACCATACGGCAGGCCTGCCCCTCGGTTATCATATGTAGCATGGCATGCGCCCGTGCTAGGTCTTGGGCTTTGCGCTCTGCCAGGCGCTGTGCCCGCAGGGGCAGATCTTCTGGGGCATACCGCTGGGTTAAAAACGTAAGCTGCGGCTTTTCTGTAGGGGGCGCGTATACAAGCATACCCAGCCGCTCTAGGCTGGCCAGTTGGCGTGCCAGGGTAGGCTCGTCTGTACCTAAGGCCCGGGCAACAGCTGTTTCAGAAAAGGCTACCCCTTCTGCAAAAAGCCCGCCGCCGTATACACGCAGAATGGTTTTTAACAAGGGCTCTGTTGCAGGATACAGCATCTGATGCTCGTATATTTTATCGTAGGGCCACAGAAACTGTAGGCGGCCTGGTGCCTGATAGCTATCACTAAGGGCTATAAGGCCGGCCTCTTGCAGGCGGCGCAGCGCCCCCACCAGCCCCTTGCCCGGTAGGTTAAACGTTGTCTGAAAATGTTCTAAGCTAAAGCTAAAACTCTCTAGCGCACCTGCCCCCACCGGCACCTGATACGCATGAGCCAGAGCCTGATAAATGCGCCTTAGTTGGGCTTCTGGTGGGTAAGCATCTTCTACGCGGGCAAGGGTAAGCTCTACATCTTCTGGGCCGTAGAGCACCACGGCATAGCTGCGCTGCCCATCGCGCCCAGCGCGGCCAGCCTCTTGGTAGTAGCTTTCTGGCCCCTCTGGCAGGGCGTAGTGCACCACTAGCCGCACATTTGCCTTGTCTATACCCATCCCAAAGGCAGATGTGGCCACTATTACGCGGGTGCGGCCCGCCATCCAGCGGTCTTGGCGCTGGGCACGGGCCGCCATAGGCAGCCCAGCATGTATAAAGGTTGCCGGCACCTTTGCCTGCGCTAGGGCCCCGGCCACCTGTGCGGCCAGCTTGCGGGTGCGCACATACACTAAGGCAGAGCCAGGCACAACGTGCAAAATCTCTATTAATTTTGCCGTTTTATCTTTAGCCAGCCGCACAGATAGCGATAGGGCAGGCCGTGCAAAACTTTGCTCAAACGTGTGGCTGCCGGGGCCAAAGCGCAGCTCTTTGCGTATATCTGTGGCCACGGCTGGCGTGGCAGATGCAGTAAGGGCCAGACAGGGCACCGCAGGCCAGAGCGCCCGCAGAGGCCCTAGCTGCCTGTAGCTAGGTCTAAAATCATGCCCCCATTGGCTTATGCAATGTGCTTCATCTACGGCTAGCAACATTACAGCCATAAGGCTCAGGCGCTCTTGCACAATAGGGTTTTGCAGCCGCTCTGGCGATAGGTACAAGAATTTTACTGGGGCCTGCCCCTGGGCAGGATGCAGGCAGAGCTCTAAAATGCGGCCTTGCTCATGCTTGGGCTGGCCGGCGTAAAGGGCATATGCAGGTATGCCACGCTCTCGCAGGCGTTCAGTTTGGTCTCGCATTAGGGCCACAAGTGGAGAGACCACCACACAAAGCCCAGACTTGCACATGGCCGGCACTTGGTAGCAGAGAGATTTGCCTCCACCCGTTGGCATAAGGGCAAGAGCATCTTGCCCTGCCAGTACAGCCTGTACTACCGCCTCTTGCCCGGGGCGGAAATAGCTGTACCCAAAATATTGATGCAATACCTGCAAAGGGTCTAAAGACATAAGGCACGCGCGCACTGCACGCATAATAAGTGGCAAGATGCACCCCGTTTCCCTGATCACTTAAGGCCGCCTTAGTTATAGAAAGCCGCTTTGCCAGAATAGTGCAAAATATTTGCCATGTAAGATGCGGCCCCCCGTATAAAATGTTATACCATCAATAAAAGATTAATTTGCATTTTATAAAGGTGTTTTTTGGTATATAATCTAGTGAATACGCCTTAAGCTCTAAAAACATTAGGTACTCTAGGTAATTCTCACGTAAATACTTGCCTTCTGGCAGCGTAGCCAAATTGGCTAATATCAAGATTTATTTACCACCCGTAGCTCTCACATTTGTAGGGTCTTCTACGAGCACCTCTGCCGCAGAAGCCCCACAATTTACAATACGCCTCTTGCCTGCGCGTATATACCAGTACTGAGACAGTTTAGGTCTCGGCTTGGTACATACCTAGCCAGTGTGTTTGCAGTCTTCTACCCCCTTAATCACCCTTTTAAAACCTGTACAGAATTATGTTTACCGCCACATACACATCTGCTAAAGAAGATCTTACCCATTTTAAATACAGCCAGGAAGATGTGCTGTTAGATGATAAGCCCGCTCGGCAATCTCGGGCTTATAACTTGATGCGAGCCGAGCGATTAGGCAATGCCTTTCATGGCAAAGTGCGCATCTTCTTTACCACCTTAGACTCTGAGCGCACCGTAGAAACTACCGTTTGGGCAGCATCAGATGATTATGTAAACTTAAAAGGAGGTATTGTCTTGCCCGTGCGCGCCATTAGCCGGGTTGAGTTTGCATAGGCCCTTGGGCCGCCTATCTAAGCAGGGTAAGTAACACCAAAACGGTTGTAAGGCCAGAGAGCCCAATGGCAGCCACAGGTAAGTTTAAGCGGGTAGCTTTTTGGCGCACTGGCACAGCATATACCACATCGTTAGGTTGTAGGTAAAAATCTTTAGACCCCAGCAAGGCCTGGTCTGTAATATCTACGGTGCGTACAACTACTATGCCTTGCTCACGGCGTAAAATACGCACAGATTTACGGTCTGCATTCTCGTTCATATCGCCCGCGTAGCCCAGGGCTTCTGGCAGGGTAAGCACATCGTTATATATGTAGATTGTGCCCGGTGAGCGGACCTCGCCCAGAACAGTTATTTTAAAACTCACCAGCCGCACTTTTGTAGTGGCGTTGCGCACAAAGGTGCCGAGGCGTGTTTGTACTAGTTGCTCTACTTGGTCTAAGGTTTTGTTGCCCACCAGGATACTACCGAGCACTGGCAAAAAAATTGTGCCTGAGTCTGAGACTGAATACCCCGTTAAAAAATTTTGGGAGGGATTACCCATGTTGGTAGACGTATTTACAAGCTCTGAGCTAAAGGGGAGTATAGAGGCAGGGTCTGGCCCGGTATATGATATTTTTAGCACATCGCCCGGCTGCAAATGGTAGGCTGTTTTCTGGGGTGTAAAGCGTACCTCTGCAGTGGGTAGGTTTTGAAAATAAGCCAATCGTTTGCTAGAAATACACCCACTATTTGTGGCTAAAAAAACAGGTAAGGCCCAAATTAACAGCCAAGACTGGTTCAAAAATGAACTAAAAACAAGCTTTTTATTTTTCAAAATAGTTCCGTGTCTGTTGCTAAAAACAAGCCACAGCGGCCTCAAAAGTACATCAATTCATACACCTAAGACATTATTACCCTACATAACAGCTATCTTTATCCCAATTATTTAATAATAAGCTGACAGCCTAAACACTGTTATGTACTAAGTTTGTCTCTTAAAAGCCGCTGAGCCTCTCATACTTTATGAAATCCTCTTTACTCCGTCTCTTGTCTGGCGCTACCTGGGTAGTAACGCTTCTTTGCGGGCTCAATGTCTACGCACAGCAAGGTACCACCCCTAAAAAAGGGTACGCCCGCTACATATCTGTAATAGCTGGGGTTGGGCCCTCTTATTACTTTGGAGATTTAAATACCTCTTTTAATGCCCTAGGCTCAACAAGAGGCCAAGTAAATTTGGCGGCTAAAATGCGCTTTAGTGAGCACGTCTCTTTGCGCGGAGAGTTTACCTATTACTCTATAGGTGCTTCTGATTCTAAAAACGGCAATGAAGACCGTAGAACCCGCAACTTGAGTTTCCGTGCCCGTAATTTTGAGGCAGCAGCCATAGGCCAATATGATTTAGTGCCTAGGGCTTCTATGTACTCTCGGTATGCCCGCAGGCCACATTACAGCCCATACATTTACATGGGTATTGGCGTTACAACCAATACACCAGAAGCGCAATTCCAGGGCACCTATTACTCCTTGCGGTCTTTGCAAACGGGCGGCAGATCATATGGCGGTGTTGTACCTGTAATCCCTATCGGCATAGGCCTTAAAATTAAAATTAGCCCAGAGGCAGATATATTAATTGACTACGGCTATCGCTTTGCCTTTTCAGATTATTTAGATGACATAGGCAGAGACAGATATCCTGGCAGCGCCACATTCTCTGACCCAATTGCCGCTGCCCTTAGTGACAGGCGTGCAGAAGTGGATAGCCGCTACAAAAATCCTGCTTTTACAAAGGCGCAGTGGCCCTGGAGAGGCAGTAAAAGCTTAGATGCTTATGGCTTTTTCTCTGTAAAGTATCAGTACACTATATCCAAATCTCAGCTTAAGCGCTTAAGAAAAGGAGTACGCAGCAAGTTTAAAAGCCGCCTAAACCGCTACCGGTAAACTGGGCACGGCCCAATTCTTAAAAAACGCCTTTTTTACAGAAAGGCGTTTTTTTATGCGCAAACTTGTTGCAACACCCAGCGGTGCAAAACCAAAAGGCAGTATGCTATCTTCGCTTAGTTTACTAAACAACTTTGGCTACATCCTTTCTATCTGCGTCTGCTGGCAAAATGCCCCTTTTGGGCGGTTTTTTAAAGCGCGCTTTAGAGCTGCGAGGAAAGGTGCGGCTGCGCAAGCGCCCTACCCTAGAACAGCAACAATATGCGGCCCTGCACCGGTTAATCACAAAAGCGCGAGATACAGAATTTGGCCAGAAGTACAACTTTGGTGCTTTACTAGAGGGTGCCTCTCGGCGCTGGCCCCAAGCGTTTTTTACCGCCTACAAACAGGCAGTGCCCCAGCACGATTATAGCACTATTTACAACACCTGGTGGAAGGCCAGCGTAAATGGTGAGGCCAATGTAGCCTGGCCTGGCAAAGTAAAATACTTTGCCTTGAGCTCTGGCACATCAGAAGCCAGCACAAAATACATTCCCGTTACCGCAGATATGACCCGCCACATACGCCGCGTGGGCGTGCGGCAGATAATGACCCTTGTGCAGTACGATTTGCCACCAAGCCTGTTTACCCGTGGGGTACTAATGCTGGGCGGCAGCACACAGCTTAACAAAGTGGGCTACAGCTACGAGGGCGATTTATCAGGCATACAGGCCAAGCAAATTCCGCGCTGGTTTCAGCCTTTTTACAAACCTGGCAAGCGGATAGCACGCGAGCAAGACTGGGCCCATAAGCTAGACGAGATAGTGCTTAGGGCAAAAGACTGGGATATAGGCTATCTAGTGGGCGTGCCCGCTTGGATGCAGCTGCTCATTGAGAAGATAATAGCCCACTACGGCGTGCAAACCATTCATGAAGTATGGCCCAATCTAGCCGTTTTTACCCACGGCGGCGTAGCTTTTGAGCCTTATAAAATGGGTTTTGAAAAGCTACTGGGTAAACCGCTAGTATACCTAGAAACGTATCTAGCCTCTGAGGGGTTTGTAGCATACCAGGCCCGCAAAGGTGCCCGGGGTATGAAGCTGGTGGCAGACCTAGGTATTTTTTATGAGTTTGTCCCCTTTAAAGAAGAGAATTTCTCGCCAGACGGAGAACTGCTGCCTAATGCATCTACCCTCACCATTGGCCAGGTAAACGACCACGATGACTACGCCATACTGCTCTCTACCTGTGCAGGCACCTGGCGCTACATTTTGGGCGATACCATCCGCTTTACAGATCTGGCCCTTGGCGAGCTTATCATTACCGGCCGCACAAAGCATTATATTAGCCTATGTGGCGAGCACCTATCTGTAGAGAACATGAACCGCGCCATACAGCTTACTGCAGAGGAGATGGATATCGTAATCCGTGAGTTTGCCGTAGCCGGTGTACCCCATGGCACCCTTTTTGGGCACGCTTGGTATTTAGGTATTGATGGCCCCCACCCCCCTGCAGCCGATATTGTTGCCCGTATAGATAGTCACTTAAATGTGCTAAACGATGATTACCGTGTAGAGCGATGCCATGCACTAAAAAGCGTTACGGCCACCGCCCTGCCCTCAGAGCAATTTTACAGCTTTCTGCGGCTGCGCGGTAAAGAGGGCAGCCAAAACAAGTTTCCGCGTGTGCTAAAGGGCAAAATATTAAAAGATTGGCAAAAATTTGTAACCGATAAACAAGCTTAAAAACATAAAATAGTATGTTTTGGGGAGAAGCCATAAGCAAAGGAGCAGCTGTAGGCCTGGGTTTGGCCTTTGTTATTGGCCCCATATTCTTAAAGCTGATCAGTATAACAATGCAAGAGGGCTTCCAGAAAGGGGCCAGGTTTGCCTTTGGCATCTTCTTGTCTGATTTTGTTTTTGCTACTCTTTTTTGGGTGGGTGTAGGCGGCTTTCTTATAAAACTAGGCCAAAGCATGACCCTAGCCATAGCCGGAGGCGTGGTGCTTATTCTGCTGGGCATTTCATCACTAACACGTAAAATGGTGCCATTTACAGACGATGCCGAACCAAAACCAGAGGCCAAAGGCCTAAGGGCACGGTTTGGCCCTATTGGCAAAGGCTTTATCATGAATTTTTTAAACCCGGGCACCTCTGTAGTGTGGCTGGGTGCCGGCACAGCCGGTGCAGACCTAGCTGCTAGGGGAGGCTTAGCCTTGCAAGGTGTATACTTAGGCAGTATACTTATTACCGTTTTTAGCACAGATGTTTTAAAGGCTTATCTGGCCCGATCGCTTAAAGATTACCTCACCCCCAGGCACATACGTAATGTAAATCGCGTGGCAGGCTTGCTAATGATAGCGGCCGGCAGTTTGATCATCATCACCGTGGCTACCCGATGGATAGAAGGCCTAAACCCGCAATAATCTTTACAGGTAGCCGCTAGAGCCTGCAAAACAATTTGTGTGTTTCATTTGTATATTTGAAAAGAGCAGACCTTTTTGAGAGATAAACTTTCTTAGAGCTCATACTCTGCAAAGCCCAACCTCACGTACATGTTTTTACCCAATTCCACATCAGGCACCCTTGGGGCTAGAAGGCAATCTTCTCCGAGGCCGGGCATCTGCATGGCTTGGTTTTTTGGGCATTTACACAGGCATCACCATCAACAAAAAGCATAATCTTAGGCCATGGGTAAAAAAGTCCTCGTTTTAAACCAAGACTTCACTGCAATAACCATCTGCAGCGTACCCAAAGCCTTCGTGCTCGTGTTCTTAAACAAAGCAGAGATGGTAACCCACAGCGGTACTACACGTTTGCGCACGGTATCCTCATCTTACCCCCTGCCTAGTGTTATCCGGCTCAATAGCTACGTGCATGTGCCCTTCCGTAATGGTGTAGTGTTAAACCGGCAGAACATCTTTAAGCGCGATGGTGGCCACTGCCAATACTGCGGCTCTGGCAGAGACTTAACCCTAGACCATGTGCACCCCCGTAGCCGCGGCGGCAAAACCAGCTGGGACAATCTGATAACTGCCTGCAAAGTCTGCAATAGCCGCAAAGGAGACAACACGCCAGAAGAGGCCAATATGCCCCTGCGGCAGCGGCCCTTCCGCCCTAGTTTTGTTATGTTTCTTAGAGATTTTACAGACAAAGTCTCAGAAGATTGGACCCACTACCTAGGCCTGCGTGCAAGCTAGAGGCCTAGGGCAATTACCTTCCTCCTTTAGTACCTTTAGGGCAGGGCACGGCGCCCACAGCAATACGTGCACCGCATTCTTTACTTAGTAACCCCAGAGCCAGACTACAGCCAAGACATGGTGTATGCTGGGCTTGTGGAGCTGCTGGGCCAAGCGTGCGTTTTAGACACCCCCTTTAAGCTGGCCTTCCGTTACAGCCGCAAGCCTTATCCACGTAATTTAGGCATTGTGCCGGGGCAGCTGGGCAAGCGTTTGGGTATGATGCTGCGCCGCTTTGAGCCCACGGCTGTGGTAGTGGCCAGTTGCAAACCGCGCTGTTTTGCACAGTATAATACGCTTTTGCCACATTTGCCCCCAGGCATACCCCATGTTTTTATGGATGGGGGAGACTGGGCACCCCTAGGTGGAGACTTGGCCCGCTTGGGTGCCCCCACCCTATGGCAAGAGACAATGCAGCGCCGCCCTTTTGATCTTATCTTAAAGCGAGAGATGCTACTGGCGCAAACCCACCCACCAGAGGTAGTGGCTTACCCCTATGCTGTGCAGGCTGCACATTTGCCCGCTGGCCCCTTGCCCGCCGCTAAATATCAGGTTACTTTCTGGGCCGCCGAGTCTGACCCTATACGCGCCCAAGCCCTGGCCTTGCTAGAAAACCGTTATGACTGCCGTGCAAACGGTACCGTGCCTGGCCAGACGTTCCGTAAATATCCCCGCAAAGGCGATACGTACCTAGCAGAACTGCGGGCTGCGCGTATAGTGCTAAACTTGCGCGGCGTAGGGCATGATACCCTCCGCTACTGGGAGGCGCCCGCCGTGGGCACCTGCATGGTATCTACGCTGCCGCCTATTCATATCCCCAATAATTTTGAGCACAACCGCCACGTAGCCTTTGTGCAAAACGACCTCTGTGACCTGCTGCCTACTTTAGATGCCCTGCTAGCCGATGAGCCCCGCCGTGCCCGCATGGCCGCCCAAGCCCGCACCTTTGCCCTGGCCCACCACACCCACGTGCACCGTGCCCAAGAGCTTTTAGCATATCTTAAGCAATTAGCTTAAACTTTTGTGTATTCTAGTTTGTAATACACGTACTATGAATCTGCTAACCACTTTGCTTATCACCCTTATTATGGGCACAATACTAGGCGCAGCTACCCCTGCGGGCGGCCCCAAAACACTGCATGATTTTTCTGTAAAAGACATTGATGGCAAGCCGCTATCGCTGGCAAAATACAAGGGCAAAAAAGTACTGGTAGTAAACCTGGCCTCACAGTGCGGCTATACCCCCCAATACGCTGATCTTGAAAAACTGGCGCTCAAGTATAAAGACAAGCTGGTAGTTGTAGGCTTTCCTGCAAACGATTTTGGCGGCCAAGAGCCCGGCACCAACCAAGAGATTAAGACTTTTTGCACTAGTAAATACGCCGTTACATTCCCCATGATGGAGAAAATTTCTGTGGTAGGCACCGGTGCTGCCCCTTTATATAAGTGGTTAAGCAACAAAACAGAAAATGGCGTGCAAGACGGCGCCCCCACCTGGAACTTTACCAAATATCTGGTAGATGAAAACGGCAAACTTATGGCCCGTTTCCCCTCTGGTACAAAGCCCACTAGCGAGGATATTACCAAGCTGCTGTAAACAGTTATTATCTAGGATTACCCCAAAGGCGCAGAATATGCGCCTTTTTTATTTACTGGCAATTCTTACAGGTAGCAAATCTCTTTAGCGTGCCACCACTCCATAATAGTAACGCTTAAGCTTGCCTTTATCCATAATTACTACGGATGGGTACAGCTCTAAAGGGGCAAATTTCCCTTTCTCTTAAAACAAAGGGCTGGCATTAAACGCGCTTTGCGTTTGTGGGCAGAGACCATTGTGTGGAGCTTAATACGCCGCAAATATTTGTCTTCTTGCGGCGCACTATCTGCCCCTAGCCTTGTTAAAATAACGCTAAAAGTATGCGTAGCCCTAGCTAGGCTGTCTATTTTTTTGTAGCATAAGATATTCTGCCACGCACGGCATGCAGCGTTTCATATACCAGATAAATACCTGTATGTCTGGATTGGCTGCTGATGCCCGTAAATGTTTCTTCACACTGTGTTTTTTGGCTACTGCATTAGTCTTTTGTTGCAAAGCCAGCAACAAGGTTTTTTACCAGATCCGATAGGCCTTGCGAGCAAGCAACAAGCGCACCCGCTGGCTCATTAAAAGCTGCTGTAAACCCTTATTTATTGCTTAACTTAGAGAAAGCGCCTGCAATCCATGTAGGTGTGTGTTTTTGTGTATTCTCATTTAAGAATACATATCTATACTTTTTTCTCACATTCTTAATCACAAAAACCATGTCAACAACTTCTTGGGCATTAGACCCCTCCCATTCAGAAATCCAGTTTAAAGTTAAACACCTTGTTATTAGCACGGTTACGGGCCACTTTGGGGCTTTCAGTGTGTCTGCCACATCAGAGGGTAACAATTTTGAGGGCGGCACCGTAGCCTTCAGCATAGAGGTTGCCAGCGTAACCACAAACCAAGAGAAGCGCGATGTACATTTAAAATCGGCTGAGTTCTTTAGTGCAGACAAATACCCAGCCATCACCTTTGCCAGCACTACTATAATGGCTAAAGGCAATGATAAGTACGATATTGTGGGTTACCTTACCATAAAAGACGTTACCACCCCCTTCACATTTGAGGCTGAGTTTGGCGGTTATGCTACAGACGTTTACGGCAACAATAAAGTAGGTTTTGAAGTATCTGGCATACTTAGCCGCGCTGCCTTTGGGCTAGTGTGGGATAGTATTACAGAGGCAGGCTCTATAGTTTTAGGAGATGAAATAAAGCTTTCTGCCAACATTCAATTAGCAGAGGTTGTGCCGGCATAAGGCTAGGGTTATACTTTAGAACTATCGTTTTTAGGGGCGTGTTATCTGCTGCAGATAGCCGCCCCTTTTCTACAATGAAAATAACAGATTTAGCCTCCCTGCCCTTAGTGATTAATAGTGCCACAAAACGGTTTGAGCTTGAGGTAGAAGGCCACATATCCTCTATAAGCTTTGCTATTGAGGGTACTACCATTTACCTAGACCATGCCATGGTAGCGCCCGCACAGCGCAACCAAGGCATAGCCGCCATCCTCACAGAAAAAGTGCTTGTCTATGTAGAAGAGCACAACCTTAAAGCCGTGCTGTTGTGCAGCTACTTACAGGTATATGTGCACCGCCACCCAGCCTGGGCCCGGGTTGTTGCCTAGCTGTATAGTTATAAGTTAAATACTAGCATAACATACTAGCAAAAGAGCCGCCTCACTAGTTGCTAGCAAGGCGGCTCTTTACTTGTTGCTTATGGCAGCTTACCAAACACGGATGGCGTTGCCTTCTTTCACCTCATCGTAAACCATGCGCAGGCCGTCTGCCAGCTCTATTTTATGTTTCCAGCCTAGGTTGTGCAGCTTGCTCACATCCATAAGTTTACGTGGTGTACCATCGGGCTTTGTGCTGTCCCACACTATTTGCCCATCATAGCCCACTGTTTCTGAGATTAGCTCTGCCAGTTGCTTAATGGTTACGTCTGTACCGGTGCCAATGTTTACAAGGCCTGGGGCAGAGTAATTTTCCATTAAGAAGATGCAGGCATTGGCTAGGTCATCGGCATGTAAAAACTCACGCATGGGCGAGCCTGAGCCCCACACGGTAACGGTAGGATCGTTGTTGCGCTTGGCCTCATGAAACTTACGGATAAGGGCTGGCAGCACATGGCTGTTGCTTAAATCGTAGTTGTCATTGGGGCCGTAAAGATTTGTGGGCATTACAGATATAAAATCTGAGCCATACTGTGCCCGGTAGGCATTGCACATTTCTATACCGGCAATTTTTGCAATTGCATACGGCTGGTTGGTTTCTTCTAGGGTGCCCGTTAGCAGGCAGTCCTCACGCAGGGGCTGGGGCGCCATTTTAGGATAAATACAAGAGCTGCCCAGAAACAACAGCTTTTTGGCACCGTGCACATGCGCCTGATGGATTACATTGCTCTGTATCATCAGGTTTTCGTATATAAACTGCCCGCGGAAGGTATTGTTGGCATGTATGCCTCCCACCTTAGCCGCAGCCAGAAATACGTAGTCTGGCTTCTCTGCTGCAAAAAAATCAGCCACTTCTTGTTGGCTAATGAGGTTAAGCTCTTTAGAGCCGCGAGAGATAATGTTGTTGTAGCCAAGGGTGCGCAGGCGCCGCTCTATAGCTGAGCCCACCATGCCACGGTGGCCGGCGATGTAAATTTTTGCGTTGTTTTCCATTGTAGGTTTATTGGTTAGACACTTAAGTCTAAGTGGGGTTCATGGGGGGTAATTGAGGTTCGTTATAGTCAACTAACTGGATTTTACTTAATGCTTCATGTAATAGGTTGCACCCCTGCAATGGGGTTACTACACGCATTCCTTCCAGTTTAACTTTTAAAAAACCTTTGTCTGATCTGATAACATGTGTGGCTCCAGTCTTGAAAGCTGCCGCAGCTTGAAAAGCATCTTCTAAATCTGTAAATCCAAAAGAAAGTGCGAGTAAGAACTTACCAATTGATAAATCTACTACTCCTTACTCTTTTGCAAACTTTTATGCTGCCAACACAGTAAAGAATTGAGATTGTTTAATTTTAGATAGGTGATAGGGTATGTAAGCCAAACTGATGGCACTACTGCAAAAGCTAGAGTGTTGCCTTATGGCTAAAGTGTTGCCTAATGGCTTGAGATGCAAATTTTTTGTAATCCTCGGTACCGTCTTGGGATACTATAAAGTCTATAAGAATATTAGTATCAAGTAAGAGTTTAAAGAATCCCATGTTTGTTATTAATGGCATTGGCAATCCACATTTTATCCTTTTCGGCGTTCTTAGGATAATCTCCTGTAATAGGTAGAAGGCT
>Ga0163144_10008481_pt1 | contig 22244 bp, 16 predicted proteins | sample OliLak19BULKMAT1_FD_123175 | JGI IMG/M metagenome (GOLD analysis project Ga0163144, IMG submission 123175) | Freshwater microbial mat bacterial communities from Lake Vanda, McMurdo Dry Valleys, Antarctica - Oligotrophic Lake LV.19.BULKMAT1 | ecosystem: Environmental > Aquatic > Freshwater >... | reverse complement strand
CCGAACCCTGCTTTGGCAATTTGTTCAGCACCGGGGCGGTACCCATGCATGAGTTCATTACCCGGATGCCGCTGTCCGGGCGGGCAGCGCTGCCCTTGCTGCGCTCGCTGCTTCCGGCCTGCATCGTGGGCAACGTTTTCTTTGCTGGCGCCCGCTCAGCGCATGAGATCTCAGTGAACGCCGCCGGCCGGGCGCAGATCAGCAGCCGGCAAGAGCCATCCATGCGCGAGGGCTTTCAGCAGGCGCATGCGGCGCTCAGCCGCCAGTTCCGGCGCTTGGGTGCGTGGCTGCTGCCAGGCAGTTTTGTGCCGGGCGCGCCGGGCGCCGATCTGCACTACGCGAGCACCCTGCCAATCGCGCGTCATCCGTCCAGCCGCGAGTGCTCTCTGGCAGGCCAATTGCAGGGATTGCCCGGCGTTTATCTCCTCGACGGTGCGTCCTTGCCGCGGCTTCCTGCCAAAGCTCACACCCTGACCATCATGGCGAATGCCGATCGCATTGCGCGTGGCTTGGCGGTCGACAATTGAACCCGATGCTTTCATGGATACCATTGCAGCATGCAGCCCACTAGCCAAAACCTGAGTTCGTCGGCCCCGATTGGGTCGGCCCGGATTGGGTCGGCCGCGATTGGGTCGGCCAAGTATCACCTCGCAGTGGTGCTGCCCTGCTACCGGACGCGAAACCAAGTGCTTGCGGTCATCGATGCGATCGGGGCCGAGGTGCAAACCATCATTGCGGTTGACGACGCTTGCCCCGAAGGCACCGGCGCCTATCTCCAGGAGCACTGCACAGATCCTCGCCTTCAGGTGGTTTTCCACGCGCAGAACCAAGGCGTGGGCGCAGCCGTGTTGACCGGATGGAAGCTCGCTGCGCTGACCACCGCCGACATACTGATCAAGCTCGATAGCGACGGGCAGATGGATCCTCGCCGCATTCGCCGCCTGGTGTCGGGCATTTGCAGCGGCAAAGCCGACTATTGCAAGGGCAATCGGTTTTTCTCGCGCGATGGGCTGCATGGCATGCCTAAGCTGCGCCTGCTTGGAAATGCAGGTCTTTCCCTGTTGAACAAGATCAGCAGCGGCTATTGGCAGATCATGGACCCCAATAACGGCTTTGTTGCCATCCATGCACGGGTGTTTCGGCAGCTCAACACGCGCCGCATGGCGCACCGCTATTTTTTCGAATCAGACCTGCTGCATTCGCTCGGGATGGTGCGGGCGCGCGTCATGGATGTGCCGATCCCGGCGCGCTACCGCGGCGAACCCAGCTCGATGAGCCCACTGCGTGAGATCGGTCCGTTCTTCAAAGGCCATGTGCGCAACACCCTGCGCAGACTCCTGCACAGCTACTTGCTGCGCGGTGTTTCCCTAGCTTCGATCGAGCTAGTGCTTGGCCTGCCGCTGCTGATCTTCGGACTGATCATGGGCATCTGCACCTGGTGGCAATCCAGCGTCAGCGGGCAATTGGCCAGCGCTGGCACGGTCATGCTGGCCGCGCTGCCCACCATGGTCGGCATCCAGTTGGTCTTGTCCTGGTTGAACTATGACGTGCTGGCCGAACCGCGCGACGCGGTTTGGCCGATGCTGGTCGACGAAGAAGCCGACCAACCCCAGGCTTTGGATTAAGTCAAAACGCGCGCCGCAAGCATCGCGACGCGCCTTTTTTTTTCAGGCGGAGCCTCACTCAGAGGATCGAACCGCGCTCTCAAAGCCATTGCGCAAAAGCTGGTCATTGCTCACCGTCAGATTGAAGGTGCGCTGGCTGGTGGCGTTGCAGTTGTCGCGCGCTTGCACGGTCACCACGTAGGTATTGATCGGACCCGCATTGCTGATCTGCACCACACCTGTATCCAGCATCGCGCTCAGGCTGCCGGCAAAACCCGGCGCTGAAGCGGTCAACTGGTCCACGCTGCCGTTATCGGAAGGTGCGGCACTGGGATTGACGTTGGCGCTGCCCGCCAGCGACAGCTGCCGATTCGGGTAGGTGCCGAGCACCGGCGCGGCATTGGCGCTGACATTGACCTGCAGATCTCCCGTGGCGGTCAAAGCGCCGTCAAAAACCTGGAAGCGCACGGTGCCCGAGCTTGCCGCGCAGGATGCCGCCAGCGAAGCGGAAACCGTCCCGTTGCTATTGGTAACTCCGCTGATGGTGACGCCGCTGGCGGTGCCGCCAGCAATTTGCGTCACGGCTAGCGCGCCAGGAGCGGTTTGCGCATCGCTGACGGTCCCCACCGTGACGGGCGCGCCAGCCGGACTGCCCTGCTGGCGCGCGATTGCAGCACCCGGCGTAAATACCGGCGCAGTATTACCGCCGCCAATGCTGAAGTTGGCGCTCGACACGCCAACCGGCTCGGCGAAGTCATGCTCGCGCACGCGAATGCGCGCCTGCGTGGTGCTGATGTTGGGCACCGACCAATTGAAGCTGCCGGTATTGCTCACGTCACTTGCGATCACGGTGCCGAAGTTGGCGCCGCCATCGGTGGAAAGCTCAAGCGTGACATTGCGGTTGAAGCCGCCGGTATTGGTCCAGCTGATCGTGGCGTTTCCGCCGCCGGTTACGCTGCCGCTATTGGGGGTCACGGTGGTGATTTGATCGCGCACCAAATCACTGGTGGTATCGCGATACCAGCCGATATCTCGCATTTGCTGGCGCGTCAAATCCAGCGTGAGCGGCAAGCCCACGTTGATCGAGGGTTCCATCAGCAGGTTCGGACTTGCCACCGTGCCCCAATGCGACACCGACGATCCGCCCTGCAAGACGCTGGGCGTAAACAGCTCGACCCGGCCGGTGCCGGCTTCTGCGCCAGCGCTTAGCAATCCGGAGCCAATCCGCACGCTGGGGCCGTCCCAGAACAAATTGTTTGGCGTGATGGCGGAAGTGACCCGCTGCGGCGCCGTCATATTGAGCCAGGTCTGACCGATATTGCGGTCCAGCATGAAGCGCGCCCAGATGTCGGGCATATTGCCGAGAAAGGCGCCGTTGGCCGCATCGGTAAAGCTCAGTGAACCCATGCCGTGGGCAATCTCATGCAGCACCACGACCAGCAGATTGATGGTTCCGCTCGGGGTGGCATTGTCCAGCCCATAGTAGAAGCGCGTGCCTGGGCCTAAGCACCCGGTGTCCACGCTGCTGTTGAAGGTGGCGCCAATATCCGGATTGGCCGCGTTCTGATCTGCGCCTGCCAGCTTGTTGGCCAGCGGCGCCGGATAGAACGTGTTTGCGAACGGCGCATTGGGAAAGTCGCGATGAATGTTTAGCGGACCTGCCGAACCCAGCACGCCGCCGCCGGGGCCACAGGGCGTCAATGGATCAAAGTTTCCGCGCACTTGAATCGTGACGTTGCTGTCGACGAAACCGCCCCAGATCAAACCGGCTCGACTAAACACGTTCAAACGCTGCTGGCCCAACGTGGTACCGGCATTGCCGAACTCGGCGAGGCGCGGCGACGGATCGTTGAAGCCCTCGCCCGCGCCGTCGTTGTTGACCACGCTGAAGGTTGCGGCGTCCGGGGCCAGCTTGCTCTTGCTTTGTTCGATCAGGTTCCAATAGCGCTGGTACTGCAGCGCCGTCATGCCGTGTGCGGCCGCGCGCTTCGCCAAATCGCTTTGAGGCTGAGCGTGGATTTGCTGCACCGCAGCGCCGGTTTCAAGATCGCGCCCAAAGAAAGCATTGGCTTCGCCGATCGACCCTACGCAGGCGGCCTGCAGTTCCCCATCAGGCCCCTGCTGCGCCAGATAAGCGTGCTGGAAGCGCGCTTTCAGATCGATACTCACGCCCCCGTTTGGCTGCATTTGGGCGCTGAGACCGTCCGCCGAGCGATTGGTCAGGGTTCGAATACGCTCTGCCAGCGCGCGGTCGCTGGCCTCATCGGCCACCGCGACGCCGGTTGCAAGCAGCATTAGCATGATCAAAGTGCGCATGGATCTTAGCTCCCATCCAAAGGTGGCCCGCACTTTGCACCGATGTCCGGGCGATTGTCCATCGACGTCGAGCGCACATCGCGCCAGTTGCGCGCGCAGTGACGTTTCAGCATTCCTGAAAGCAGGAACCCCGTGCCTTGCGGAACGGGGTTCGACTGTTTCATTGAGGGAAACTCTATAAAAATACTGCGCGGTGCGATTACGACGTTGCTTGGTGCTCGCAATCCTCAGGAACCGCCTTGTACCTTGCGGTTCCGGGGCGCCGTGCGCGGTGCACTCAAACCGCTCGCCACGCTTTCTAGAGCTTCCCTTGAACTACCCGCAAAGCGCTACTAGCGAAACGCCGCAACCGTGGCTGCCCGCGTGCGCCAGACGCGCGTGTTGTCATTGAAGCTGGCGGTTCCGATGGGTACGCCACCGGTGGTGTAGCTGGGCGACGAGAATGCGCCAATTCGGGTGCAGCTTGGACATGGACCGTTGTTGACCGCCATCACCGTGCGACGATTCTGGCTGGTGATCACGTAGCCGTGTCCGAATGAGAACGGTGTCGTGGTCGGGTCGTTGTCATGCCGCGCGCCCATGAGGTGGGCCGCTTCGTGCACAAACGTGAAGTTACCGGAGATGCAGCTCGGGCTCATCACAAAATAGGCCTGTGATGACGTAGCCGAAATCGCTGCGGCCTGTCCGCAAAGCGACGTGCTGGCCGGCGCGAAATAGGCCACCAGATCTGCCGTGTTGGTGTTGCGCTGGCCGCCGATGGCGTCATAGAAGCCATCTGACAAATTGGTCAGGCGCGACAGCATGGTGCTGTAGCTGGTGCTTTCCGATTGGGTGTAGAACCGAATCGCCCCTGCCTGCTGCAAGCGGGCATCCGTATTGGTCGCAGCCAGCGCCTGATTTGCCTCAGTGAAGGCCAGATCGACCGCCTGCTGCTCATTGCCAATAGCCGACGTTGCGGCCGGACCAAAAGCCACCATGACGCGGATCGTAGAGATAGCACGTACTGCTTCATCGGGTTCCTTGAGCGCCACTGGGTTCGCGTTGCGCACCATTTCCGCATAGCCATCGTCACTTTCGTCCGGAAGGAACTTGCTCTCGTCGACTTCCACCAGCGCGTGCAGCCCACGTTCCACCGGAACCAGGCGGTACAGCTGGCCCGCGAGCCGGATGTTCGCCAGCACGGTATCCCCGGAGCGAACGGCAATCATATTGTTCGACAACGGCGCAATCTCCGTCTCTGAATGGGCACCCGGCTTGGAGTCGCGCAGATCGATGGCGCCGGTCCAAACCTCGTTACCACTCTCCATGCGCTCAAAACTAGCCATCTCTGCCCTCACAGAGATCCCACCCGGCAGGTCCAGGATGAGCTCGCGCGTGCCTTCCGAGATCAACTCGGCGTTGGCACTGACGATCTCGATGCGTGCATTGGCCGGATCGGCCGCAACCATCTGCAGCAGTTCACCGGGCTCGGCAAAAGCACTGCGATTGGCTGTCACGCTGAACAAAGGCTCGGCGGCGAATGCAAAGTTTGCCAAGCCGGTCAAAGCCAAAGCCAAAACAATACGATTCAGTTTCATTCTCGATTCCCAAAGGTCGAAGTTGTCTCGCGCAGTCCGGTGGACTGCAATTGGGCCGCGTGCCGCTCCCTCCCCTCGCCTGAGCGCGGCGCCCAAGCGTTCAATGCGTATAAAGTAACGTGCTATCACATTGGTACGGCGGAGCAACAATACACGAGATCTTTACGATTGCAATCGCTCGTTTCAGTTTTTTTCGAGCGTGATGATTGGTGCCCTCGTGCGCACTTGGGAGCGCGCGCTGGCGGCGCAGTGCTACGCAATTCCTGCCGCAGCGCGACACACCTCATGCCGCAGCGCAGCAGGACAATTGCCAGCGCTGACTCTATGCTTGGGTTCGTCCTGAATGGAGCTCGTTCCAATGCGCCTGCTGCTGATCTCAGCCTTACTGCTGTCCAACCCCTTGCTTGCCAAATCGAGCGCGGAACAGGCAGCCCGTCTTGGCCAGGACCTCACGCCACTCGGCGCCGAGCTTGCCGGCAACGAAGCTGGCTCAATACCGGCATGGGAAGGCGGGATTACCAAGCCGATCGCCGGTTACGACCAAAGCATGCATCACCCGGACCCTTTCCCGCAGGACAAGCCGCTGTTTGTGATCGACCAGAGCAATATGCGTCAGTACTTGGAGCAGCTGAGCGTGGGCCAGCAAGGCATGCTCAAGAAGTACGCGAGCTACAAAATCCAGGTCTATCCAACGCGCCGCAGCGCCGCTTTTCCGCAGCGCATTTACGAGATGACCAAGCGCAATGCCACCAGCGCCGAGTTGATCAACAGCGGCGATGGCGTCATCGGCGCCAACGAAGGCATTCCCTTCCCGTTGCCAAACGATGGCCATGAAGCGATGTGGAATCACCGGCTGAAGTTCAAGGGCGTGGCCGCGCGCCGACATTCAAATCTGGTCACCCCGACCGCCAACGGCCAATACACGCCCGTACTGGGAATTGAGCAGATCCTCGGCCTGTATTGGAAGGAGGGCGCGACCAGCAAAGACACCAACAACATCCTCGCCTATTTCTACCAAGAGGTAACCTCGCCGCCGCGCTTGGCCGGCTCGATGCTGCTGGTGCACGAGACGCTAGACCAGATCAAACAGCCGCGCCAGGCCTGGACCTACAACCCAGGCCAGCGCCGCGTGCGCAAGGCGCCGAACGTTGCCTACGACAATCCCGGCGTGGCCGCCGATGCGCTACGCACCAACGACATGACCGACATGTTCAACGGCGCCATGGACCGCTTTGACTGGAAGCTGATCGGCAAGCGCGAGATGATCGTCCCGTACAACTGCTACAAGATCCATGCCGGCAACCTGAAGTACGCCGATATCGTGCGCCCAGGGCACGTGAATATGGATTTGATGCGCTATGAGCTGCATCGCGTCTGGGTTGTTGAGGCAACGCTGAAAAAGGGCGTGCGCCATATCAATTCACGGCGCACCTTTTATCTTGACGAGGACAGCTGGCAAATTCTGCTCACCGACCACTATGACGCTGGCGGCCAGATCTGGCGCGCGTCCGAAGCGGGCGTGGTGAACTACTACCAAGTGCCGCTGCTCTGGAGCACGATCGAAATGCATTACGACCTTAAGAGCGGCCGCTACGTTGCCTCCGGCATTGACAACATGGACAAGCCGATTGACTTCAACGCCAAGCTGACGACGGACGATTTCACACCGCAAGCGTTACGCGTCAAAGGCCTGCGCTGATGCGCTGCGCCCAACCGCGCTGCGCCCGCCTGCGCTGCGCCTGACAGTCGCTAACGCTGGCGGAACGCGCAGTCGCCAACCGTCATTCTGCAGAGCCAGTGGACACGACACGACCGCCAACCGTCACTCTGCGCGCAGCCGCAAGGAGCAGGCGCAGAATCCACGCAGGTCACGGCAGCATTGAAGGCCTGCGTTGACGAGCTGCGCCCAACTGCGCTGCGCCTAACAGCCGCGAAAGCTGGCGGAACGCGCCGCCGGGAGCGGTCTCGTGCGTTGCTGTCGAAATGACAGCGCCATCGGACATGACACGAACGCCAACCGTCACTGTGCGCGCAGCCGCAAGGCGTGGTCGCAGAATCCACGCAGGTCACGGCAGCATTTGGATTGCGCAGTTCCACGTTAAACTGCGCGTCCTCGCTCGCCAAGGTGTCCCATGCTGCAACGAATCATCCACGGTAACGTCCTAGAACTGCGTTTGGATCGTCCGCCAGCGAACGCGCTCAATGAAGCGCTCTTCGCAGCCCTTCACGCGGCACTGGTGCAGGCGCCAGGCGAGGGCTTTGGCGCGATCGTAATCTCGGGTCGCCCGGGACTGTTTTCCGGCGGCTTGGACGTCCCCGAACTCATGGGATTGGATCGCGATGGCCTGCGGCGCGTCTGGGAGCGTTTCTTTGACTTACTGAAAGCGCTCGCGGCAGCACCGATTCTGAGCGTTGCCGCGCTGACCGGACACAGCCCCGCGGGCGGCGCGGTACTCAGCCTGTTCTGCGACTACCGAGTGATGGCCGCAGGCAGTTACCGCATCGGCTTGAACGAAACCCAGGTCGGCCTATTCGTTCCCGAGCATATCCAGTACGCCCTGCGCCGGCTGGTTGGGCCGCACAAGGCCGAACGCATGATGGTCGCGGGAACCATGGTGGAGTCAGCGGAAGCCTTTCGCATCGGTTTGGTCGATGAGTTGGCGGCCCCGGAAGCGGTGATCGAGCAGGCCATTGCGTGGTGCAAGCAGCATCTCAGTTTGCCGCCACTGGCCCTGCAGCGCACGCGCACGTTGGCGCGTGCCGATCTGGTGCGCGCCACCACAGCGCCGGTCAACATGGAGTCCATGCTTGAGGGATGGTTTGGCAGCGAAACGCAAACCGTGCTTGCCCAGCTGGTCGCCAAACTCAAGAAGCACTGACCCGATGCGCGGCTGCCTTCAATTTTTGAGCCCAGGCTCAATGGGTCCAGGCTCAATGGGTCCAGGCTCGATGGGCCCAGGCTCAATGGGTCCAGGCTCGATGCGTCCAGGCTCAATGCGTCCAGGCTCCATGCGTCCAGGCTCGATAGGTCCAGGCTCGCTTGACCTGCCGGGCGGCCGACAAGCGCGCAATTGCTGCGGAGCTGCCTGATGCGGATCGACACTCACGCTCATATTTTGCCCCGCGATTGGCCGGATCTGGCCAGTCGCTTCAGCGATCCGCGGTTTCCTTCGATCGACCACAGCGGCGGTCGTCATCGCATGTACAAGGATGGCAAATTCTTCCGCGAGATCGGGCCGAATACCTGGGATCCAGAGCTGCGCATGGCCGAGTACGCCGCATTCAAAGTGGACGTGCAGGTGATCTCAACCGTGCCGGTGATGTTCTGTTACTGGGCTTCCGGCGAGCGCGCCTTGCTGCTGCATCGGGTGTTGAACGATCACATGGCGCAAGTGTGTGCCAAGTATCCGCAGCAATACGTCGGCGTGGGCACAGTGCCGCTGCAAAGCCCTCAGCATGCCAGCAGCGAACTGCGCCGCTGCATGCGCGAGCTGGGCCTCAAGGGCGTGCAAATCGGCTCGCACATCGGCGATTGGAATCTTGACGCGCCCCAATTGCGTGATTTCTTTGCCGAATGCGAGGAGCTTGGCGCCGCCATTTTGGTGCACCCCTGGGACATGATGGGCACCGCGTCGATGCCCAAGTACTGGATGCCTTGGCTGGTTGGCATGCCGGCGGAGCAAAGCCGCGCCGCCTGCGCCTTGATCTTCGGCGGCGTACTGGAAGCGTTTCCCAATCTGCGCGTCGCCTTTGCGCACGGCGGTGGCTCGTTCCCCTACACGCTTGGGCGTATCGAGCACGGCTTTCGCATGCGCCCCGATCTGGTCGCTACCGATAACCAGCGTCCGCCGCGTGAGTACCTGGCCCGAGTCTTTTTCGATTCCTGCGTGCACGATGCGCAGGCGCTGCGCTATCTGCTCGAACTGTGCGGCGCAGAACACATCATGCTCGGCACCGACTATCCATTTCCGCTTGGCGAGCAAGAACCTGGCAAGCTGATTGACTCTCTGGGCCTCGGCGAGGCAGCTCTACAGGCCTTGTTTTGCGACACCGCGCGGCGCTGGTTGAATTGGTAGCAAACCTGCATTGGCCGGTCACGCGAGTGCCGGTCATGCTAAGCCTCCGGGCGGATCGAGCAGAGCCTCCGGGCGGATCGAGCAGACGCTGGTAGCCGGAACATACCGCCGGATGTAGGCGAACTTCCATGCAATCCCATCTTTGCGCTTCGCCTCTCGCATTCGCGCACGTATACTCCGCCCTTATTCTTTTCATCGCCCAAGTGCAGTCCGCGGGGAGCATTCTGTGACTAAAACCGATTCGGTGTTTCTAAAGCACTTTTCCTTGATCCTGGCAGGACTAATCGCGCTCACCCTGGCCTTGATTGCCGTGGCCTATGTTGCTCACGTGCGCTTTTACGGCGACGCGGCGTCGCTTGAGCCGGGTTCCAGCAGCTTTCACAAAGAGCGCTTGGCCGAGTATTTGACCGAAAGCACAGCGCGCATCAAGCCAGCGGCAGCATTTCTCGCGGGCGACGCAGGAATCGCAGAAAAGCGCCGGCTGGCCGAAGCCGCAGCCGAGGCATTGAAAGGTCAGTGCGCCTATGACTGCACCAAGGATGGCAGCGTGATTTACGCGAAGCTGTGCAGCGCCTGCCATTTGAACGGTGCCGGCGGCGCACCCAAGTCCAACGACAAAACGGCCTGGGCGCCACGCATCACGCAAGGCATGGAGATCCTGGTCAAGCACGCCATTGAGGGCTATCAGGGCAAAGACGGATTGATGCCCGCGCGTGGCGGAAATGCCACCTTGACCGATGAGCAGATCCAGCTCACGGTGCAATACATGGTGGACAAGGTAAGCAAGTAAAGAGCATCACGCGCCGCCCAAGCTTTTTTGGTGGCGCGCTGAAGTTGACTTAAGGCGCGCGCCGTGACTTCGTCGCGCGAAGCAAAATCGGGGCTAATAATGACTGCTAAATCAATGCGTTCGTGCGCATGGCGCGCACGCGTGCCCTGTCTCCTGCTGGCGGCATTTGCGCTCACGCACTGCCGCGAAGCGCCGCAACCGGCACCGGGCGCGGTCAATGGCAGCGCCCAGACGGCACAAACCACCTGCGGCAATTCAGTCACCAAGCTCAGCGATGTACAGGGACGTGGGCTTGCCAGCCCATTGCTTGGTCAGATGGTGAGCGTAGAGGCCGTGGTGACCGCAATCATTCCCCGGCTGGGCGGGGTTTTCATCCAGGAAGAGAAGCAGGACCGCGACGGCGAACCGCTCACCTCGGAAGCGCTGTTTGTGTTGACTGACCCCAAGGGAGTCGAAATTGGTCAGTTGATCCGCGTTGACGGCGTGGTGATGGAAATTGGTGACGAAAGCGACACCACCACCGCCTTGGGCGAGCTTAAGAGCCTGCGCGTTTGCGCCCCTGCTGATCTGCCCGACATGACTCTGATCGAGCAGGCACCGCTGGTCACGGACGATTGGGAGCAATACGAAAGCATGCGCGTCCGTTTCGAGCCTGACCTGCGGCTCATGGATCACTACAATCTTTCCCGCGGCGAGATCACGGTCAGCGCCGACGGACGCCTGTATGCATCGACGCAACTTTTTGCACCGGGCGAAGCCGCGCAGCAGCGCGAAATGGATAACGAGCGCGCGCAAATCACGCTCAACGCGCCCGATGGCAGCATGGCAAGCCTGCGCAAGTTTCTCGATGGCGCGCCCAGCACTCGGCGACCCCTGCGCCTTGGCGCCAAATTTGCCGGGGTCGAGGGCATCCTGGATCAACGGGAAGGCCGCTATCGGGTGCATCTGGAAGTGGCGCATCTCCTGCCGGCTCCACGTCCGGAGCGTCCCGACCTAAAGCAGCCGGAACTCATGCTGTCGAGTTTCAACATGCTCAATCTGTTCAACGGTGATGGCAAAGGCGGCGAATTTCCAACGCCGCGCGGCGCCACGGATGCCAAGGAATGGCGCCGTCAGCTGGACAAATCGGTCGCCGCATTGAGCGCACTGCGAGCCGACGTTTTCGTGCTGAACGAGCTGGAAAACGACGGTCACGAGGCGCGCAGCGCAAGTTTTGAGCTGCTCGAACGCCTCAATCGCAATATGGGCGGTGACTATGTGCAGGTGGTGCCGCCAGCCAACCCGCTCGGTGGCGATCAAATCCGCGTCGGCATCATCTACCGCAAGAGCCGCGTGCAACCGGTTGACGACGCGCAGACCCTGACCACTGCGCCCTTCGATCGCCTTAACCGCCCGCCCTTGATGCAGCGTTTCAAATCCCGCAGCAGCGGCGAGAGCTTCGCCGTCGTGGCCGTCCATCTCAAGAGCAAAGGCGGCTGTGAGGACGCCAAAGACGCCAATGTTGATCGACTGGATGGACAGGGTTGTTACAACGCCGTGCGCGTTGAAGCCGCGCGGGCACTCGCCGATTGGATCGAAAGCACGCTAGGTGAAAGCGAGCTCCGAGTTGCCATTCTGGGCGACTTCAACGCCTATGCGCTGGAAGACCCAATGCGCCTGCTGGGGGAACGCGGCTATCAGCGGCTCGGCGGCGACCGCGAACACTCCTTCGTGTTTCGTGGCGTCGCTGGCAGCCTGGATCACGTTGTGGTGTCCAAAGCCCTGCTGCCGAACGTGACCCGCAGCGCGGTTTGGCACATCAACAGCGATGAAATGGTGGCGCTGGACTACCAATTGGACGATCCGAGTCGTGCCCCTCTGGGTGATTTGTATCGACCCGACATGTTCCGCAGCTCGGACCACGATCCGCTAATGCTCGGTCTGTCGTTCAAGGCGAAAAAGGCCAAGGCTACGAAGTAATGCCCTGAGCGGAACTCGGAGCCGGTGTATGGTTTGGCGTAAAACTTGTGCAGCTTGGTCGAAGCCGGAAGGTGTGGATTTAAGCGACTGCGCCTGAAGCCTCTGCGCAGAATGGCGGTTAGCGGCTTTCTCAGCTCGACCGGCTTTCTCAGCTCGACCGAAGGGAGAAATCGCAATCTGGGCGGTTTCAGAGCGCTGTCTTGGGCCGAGATGACAGGCGCTCCTGGTTCTGTCGACGCGTTTCATGCTTCGGCTGGCTTGCAGCCATGACGGCAAATGCTCAACAGCGGCAGCGAGCGTCCAACCAAGCCTCGGCGGCGATGAAGTCTTCCGGCGGGAGCGCGCTGAATTCGCAGCGCTCGCCGTTTGGATGCAAAAAGGCCAGCTTGTTGGCATGCAGCGCCAAGCGCTTGATCGGCACCGGCGCAAGCGCCTGCGCAAGCGCTCTGGGCTGATACAGCGGATCACACAGAATAGGCGCGTTCAAGGCACGTAAGTGCACGCGAATCTGATGCTGGCGCCCGCTGTGCGGCTGCACGCTGAGCAAGGCAGTTAAGGCCGTGACCGGGCTGGCAGTGACTGGGCCGGCATCGATTGGGCCGGCATCGATTGGCCCAGGCCACGGCCAGCGCTTTTGCACCCAGATGCTGCTGTGCGCTTCGAGTGCTCCGGGTTCGTCGGCAGCCGCGGGCCGCATTTTGCCCTTGCGCGCGCCATGCAGAGGCACCCGCACCTCGCCATGATCGGCCAGGGCTGCCCCAGCAACCAGCGCTTGGTAGGTCTTCGCCACACTGCGCTGCTCAAACTGCAAACACAGCCAACGATGCGCCTGCGCATTCAGGGCAAACAGCACCAGTCCCGAGGTGTCGCGATCAATCCGGTGCACCACCCAGAGGCGTTGCCCAAGCTGCTGTTGCAGCAAGCTCTGAAGCGGTTTTTCGCGCCCATCACGAGTCGCGATCACGGGCATTCCAGACGGTTTGTCGACCACGCAGATATGCGCGTCGCGATGCAGCACCCGCGGCGTCATGCCCGATGTTCCACGCGCTTAGAAGTTGCCATGATCGCGCAGACCTTTGGATTCACGAGGAATTTTCTGCACGAGAATTTTCTGAACGAGGGCAATGCCCGGGTGTTTTGTCAATTGAGCAAAATTTCTTTTGAATGAAAGGGACAAGCGAGGGCGCGGCGGCGAATAAAAACTCTGGGATCATCTTTTGCTTGGCCGTTTCCAAGCCGGAAGCGTGTTTTGCGGCGCGCGCGCCAAGGTCAGCTGGTTGGGCGGTGCGGTTTTGGTGATCACGCTACCGGCGCCTATCGTTGCTCCCGCGCCGATTTTCACCGGCGCCACCAGTGCGCTGTTGGAGCCGATGAAAACGTGTTCGCCGATCTCGGTGCGATGCTTGTGCACGCCATCATAGTTGCAGGTGATGGTACCGGCGCCGATATTGCTGCCCGCGCCAACATCGGCATCACCCACATAGCTCAAGTGATTGGCCTTGCTACCGAGTGCAAAACGCGACTGCTTGGTCTCCACGAAATTCCCGATGTGCACGCCTTCAGCAAGCTCGGTTCCCGGCCGCAGACGCGCGAATGGGCCGATACGACATGGCCCGGTAGTCAACACGCCTTCCAGATCGCAATGCGCCAGGACTTCCGTGCCCGCGGCCAGACGGCAGTTCTTGAGCCTGGAGAACGGACCGACGCGCACGCCATCGCCCAGCACCACATCGCCTTCAAGCACCACGTGCACGTCCAATTCCACATCGCTGCCGGCCTGCACATGGCCGCGCACGAAACAGAACTCAGGACGCGCCAAGCGCACGCCGGCGCTTAGCAGCGCATCGGCAGCACGCAATTCCAGCAGGCGGTTCAACTCACTGAGCTGGCGGGCATCATTGGCGCCCTGCACTTCCTCCGCCATTCCAGGCGCGGCAAGCGCCGCTGTTCCTTCGTTGCGCGCAATCGCGAATATGTCGGTGAGGTAATACTCGCGCTGCGCATTGTCCGGTCTCAGCGCAGCCAGCCAGCGCTTAAGGGGCGCCGCATCGGCCGCAATCACCCCGCTGTTGCAATCACGCACCGCAAGCTGCTGCGCGCTGGCATCTTTTTGCTCAACGATGGCCTGTACGCGCCGCTCCTGATCCATCAGCACGCGGCCATAGCCCGTTGGGTCGGCAAGGCGCACGCTCAATACCGCCAAAGATGCCGGCGCAGCGAGTAAATCGCGCAGGGTTTCACTGCGGATCAATGGCACATCGCCCAGCAGGACCAACACGCGCGCCGAATCTGGCACCTCCGGCATCGCGCTCTGCACGGCATGCCCGGTGCCCAGCTGTTCCTGCTGCGCGACCATGCGCAGTCCCGGTTGATGCGCATAGCGCGCAACCAGCTGTTCGCCACGATGACCGTGCACCAGATGGATGCAATCTGGCGCCAAGGCGCGCGCGGCTTCCAGCACGTGATCCAGCATGGGCCTGCCACCGACCGGAAGCAGCACTTTGGCGCGCTCAGAGCGCATGCGTTTACCCTGTCCGGCAGCCAATACAATCACGTGTAATGCCATGCTTCGATCCATCAGTTCAGAGCCGCTGGCTATCATTGCACGTGCCATGACGGTAAGCCTAAAACTGGCTCAACTTCGCCAAAGCCGTTTCAGAGGCGGCTGCTAACGCTCCCGCCCCGATCTTTGGCCCGATCTTTGGCCCGATCTTTGGCCCGATCTTTGGCCCGATCTTTGGCCCGATCTTTGGCCTGATGTTTGGCCTGATGTTTGGCCTGATGTTTGGCCTGATGTTTGGCCTGATGTTTGGCCTGATGTTTGGCCTGATGTTTGGCCTGATGTTGGGCCCGATACTGAGCCCGATGTTTGGCTCGATACTGGGCCCGATGTTTGGCCCGATACTGGGCCCGATGTTGGGGAGGGGAAAAGAATGCGTGCAATCGTCATGGCTTTGGCGACGAGTTTCATGCTCTCGCATGGCTTGCAGGCATGACCGTGAATACAGGCCGGATTGGATCGATGGATGATGCTGGAGCAATGCAATGACTGCGCTACTCGAACATTGGCTTGCGCCGACCTTGCGCACCCAGGCGACACAGCTGGCCCAGCAGTTCGAGGCTGCAAAGCCGTTCCGACACCTGGTTTTGGATAACTTTCTGCGCCTTGAGCGGGCGCAAGCGCTGCTGGCGCAGTTTCCGGATTTTGCGCTGGGCAATGCGCGCGACGAATCGGGTCAGCTGGGCGGCAAGAGCGTCGTGGAAGACATCCGCACGCTCGGCGCCGAATACACAAGCTTCGATGCACTGCTGCAAAGCCCGCCGTGGCTTGCGCTGATCAGCAGCATAACCGGCATTCCCGCGCTGCAATACGATCCACAATACTTTGGCGGCGGAACCCACGACAACCGCGATGGACAAGAACTGGATCCGCACGTGGATTTCAACCGTCATCCCCGCACGCACGCGCACCGCCGCCTGAATGTGATCGTCTATTTGAATCGCAATTGGCAGGACGCTTGGGGCGGCGCCTTGGAGCTGCACTCCAATCCGCGCGCACCCGACAATCAAATCACGCGCGTCGCGCCGCAGTTCAACCGCTGCGTTATTTTTGAGACTACCGAGCGCAGCTGGCATGCATTCGGTCGCATACACCTGCCGGAACCAGCCGCGCAATCGCGCAAATCCGTTGCCATCTATCTGTACAGCGCAGCGCGGCCGGCGCACGAGCTTGCGGATCTGCACTCCACGGTCTATGTCGATCGACCGTTCGCCGACGCTTGGCAAGCGGGCCGCGTGCTGAGCGGCGAAGATATGCACGAACTGAGCGTGCAGCTGGTGCGGCGCGATCAGCACATCGAGCGTCTGTACAAGCAGGTTCAGGCGCTCATGACCGAGAACGACGCCCTGCAGCGCATTTTGGCGATGAGCCAACTTCAGCGCGCAACGCGCTTGCTGCGCAGGGGCTGGAATGTGCTCCGGGGGCAATCGTGAGCCCCTGGTTTGCCGTGCTGGGACAGCCAGTCGCGCACAGCCGCTCGCCGGAGATCCACGCGGCCTTCGCGCAGCAGTTCGGGCGCACCCTTCGCTACGAGCGCATTGAATGCGCTGCCGGCCAACTCGCAGCAATGCTAGCTGCGCTAGCACGCGAGGGCCTGATCGGCGCAAACATCACGCTGCCGTTGAAAGCCGAGGCCTTCGCACTGTGCTCAGCACGCAGCCCAGGTGGCGATGCGGCTCAGGCCGTGAACACGCTGGCTCGTATCGACCGGAACGTGCCGATCAGCTCGCCGATCAGCGGGCCGGGCAGCCGTCCAATCAGCTGGCGCGGTGACAACACGGACGGCGCCGGCTTGGTCCGCGACCTGCAGCTGCGACACGGCATTGCCCTGGCGAAAGCGCGCATTCTGATCCTCGGCGCAGGCGGCGCGGTACAGGGCATCCTGGGCCCGATATTGGCGTCTGGGCCGCACTACGTGCATCTTCACAACCGAAGCGCGGCGCGTGCACAAGCTCTCTGTCAGCGTTTCGACGATTCGCGACTCAGGCTCGCGACAGCGCAGCCCACGCGCTACGATTTGATCATCAACGGCAGCGCCGCAGGGCACCAGGGCGAAACCTGGTCGGCGCCCTTTGCACAGCTGGGTGCAGAGCTTGGCGGGGCAGAAATTGGCGGGCCAGAACTCAGGGTGCCAGAACTAAGCGTGTACTACGACCTCAGCTATGGCTTCGCCGCGCAAGCGGATCTGGCCAAGGCGCGCGCGCTCGGCTATCGCGCCATCGACGGCCTCGGCATGCTGGTTGAACAGGCAGCCTTGGCCTTTACGCTCTGGTTTGATCAGCAACCAATCACCGAGCCGGTCTATCAGCAGCTGCGTCACCAGATCGGCCAGCAGTCGGGCCAGCAGTCGGGCCAGCAGATCGGCGAGCACTTGGGCCAGCAACGGCCGGCGGCACCCACGTGAACTGCCGCGCCGGATGCGGCGCCTGCTGTATTGCACCCTCAATCAGCAGCCCGCTGCCGGGCATGCCGTTTGGTAAACCCGCTGGCATTCCCTGCGTACATCTGCTGGATGACGCACGCCAACCGTGGCGCTGCGAGCTCTTTGGCCTGCCCTCGCGTCCCGCCGTTTGCGTCTCGCTGCGGCCCCAAGCCGATATGTGCGGCACGAACCGAGAGCATGCCTTGGCCCTGCTGCACGCGATGGAGCTTGGCACGCGGCCGAGGCAAGGGGAGCCAAACCCAAGCGAGCGAATGTAGGGTGCGATTCATCGCGTCCGAACCCACGCGTGGATCGCTGGCGCGCGAGGAACCTCGTTAACAATCCCCACGCTGGAGACACGAAGGTGGACTTCTTGGACCAAGCAGAAGCGAAAGGCCGGACGTACTGACCGCCCGAGCACGCATTGCCGAGCATAAGCGCATCAAGGGCATCAACTTCGCGCGCTGGCTTAAGCAACTGCTGGGCTGAATCACTCGTCAGGACTTATTGGCGCCCAAGGAGGCTAGGCGTGTTTTTTTACGGAAAATATTAGGCCGAAAAGCGCTCTTGAAACAGACGTCTAGACGTCCACCTGGATGGGTTCGGAATAACTACCGCGAAGTTGGGCTGTCTAGCCGAAGGCGGGCGAGTTTCATCTAGCCAGTCCCATCCCGCCAAGCTGGCCACGATCACTGCGTGACGCGGTGCGTGCGGCCGGCTTGGTAGGATTGTCGGGCATACCCGGGTGTCTAGGATTGTCCGGATTGTCGGTCCTACCGCCACACGGCTGGTCGAGCTGCAAAGAAGTCTTGCTGCTGGCCGATCAGATACAGGACTTGATCACACCGTGACGCTCGCTGCAGAAGGTTCCGCCGGTTTGGGCTGGTCTGCAACGCACCAAGTCCGCAGCGCAACAAATGTCGCAATGGCTGACGCCACCAGCTCGTCTTCGCCGCTTGGCTTGTCCGCAAAAGCCGCCAGCGCTGCGCGAAAAGCCTTCCACATGGTGCCCGTCTGCTCGCCGTAACCGTGGAAGAAGCGGGCGCCATGCGTTGCGTCTAGGCCCAGCACGCATCCGATGTGGCGGCTAATCACGCGCCCGCCCAAAGTGGCGCCTTCCAGCACGTAAAGGCAACCAAAGGCCGCGGCCGCGGTATCCAGCGGCGGCAGTGCGCTGCACAGCGGCAGAGCGCCAGGCGCCGCCCCAGCCAGGTCGCCCGGGTCGCCCAGACATGCCAAGTCTGCAGCCAGCCAGGCCGTCTTGGCGCGTGCAGTCACATCGAGATTCCAGTGCGGCCAGTCCGCTGCGGTGGCGATCAGCGGCTCAATGGGAGCATAGAAACCGTGGTATCTCCGCAAGCGGCTGCGGTAGTCGGTCAGGCTAAGCCCAGGTGACATCAGGTCTAACGCGGATTCGATGGCGTCATGCTCGGCGCGAGTCGCGGCCTTGAGCCGCTGCAGCGCGCTGCTCGTTGAGCCATTGGGAACCATCATTTGCCGGCACGGCGCGCAGCGACGGCCTGCCTGATCTTAGCCTCGACGTCACGGATGTCAAAGGGCTTGCTGATGATGGTGTTACCCGCCAAATGCCCTGGCAGCACGGTCTTGATGTCGTAGCCCGTGCTGAAGATGAAAGGCACGCCGCGTTCGGCGAGCACGCGCGCCACATCCCAAGACATCTCTCCGTTGAGGTTGACGTCCAACAGGGCGGCATCAAACACACCTGTCCTCGCCAGCTCCAGCGCATCGGCCAGACGCGTGGCCGGACCGACGGTCTGCCAGCCCAGGTCGGCAAATATCCTGTCAAGCAAGGTGACGACGAAAAATGAGTCTTCCACCACCAAGATGCGGTAGGGCAACTCGCCGCTGTCGACCTCCATCGCCGGCTCGGCTGCAGGTGGCGATGCAGACGGCGCGATATTGCGGCTGAGCACCGACGAAGACGGCAGGAACACGTCGCAGACAAGGCCGCCGGGCAGGTAGCGCAGTGTGGCGCGGCCGCCCGTCTCCATGGCCAGCGCACGCTCAATAAGGGTCGAGCCAAAACCGCGCCGCGTGGGTGGTCGCACGGGCGGACCGCCGACTTCGACCCAGGACAGGCTGACGCTGTCGTCGTCGGCCAGCGTCCAGCGCACGGCCACGCTGCCAGTAAGCGTGGAAAAGGCGCCGTACTTGGCGGCGTTGGTCACCAGCTCATGGATGGCAAGCGACAGCGACAGCGCCGACTTCGGCGTCAATACCAGGTCGACACCTTCCGTCTTGATCGCATCTTGGCGCGAACCAAAAGGCTCAAGTTCTTCGCGCAGTAGGCGGGTCATGGACACGCCCTCCCAGCGGCTTTCCGAAAGCAGGCCGTGCGCCCTGGCCATGGACTGGATGCGCCCGTCTAAGCCTTCGACAAAGCCTGTCAGCGTGTCGGCGCTTTGGCTGGTCTGCACCACCAGCGCCTGAATGTTGGCCAGCGTGTTCTTGACGCGATGGTCCAGCTCGGCCATCAGCAGTTGGTCACGCTCGGCAGCCTTCTTGCGCTCCAGCGCGGCGGACTTGATGCGGCGCAACACCACATGCAGCAACGACTGCCGCAGGTCGAAGGCCGCCTGCGTGTCGGGCACGGTCCAAGGGGCGCAGCGGCCCACGATGGTTTCGCGCCATACCTCAAATGACTTGCGCGGCGTCAGCCGGTCGCCAAACGGGCCCGACACCAACTCCTTGTGAGGATGCCCCGCCCAGCTAAAACGGGTCAGGATCTCGGGACGAAACCATAGGATGTAGTCCGATAAGTCGGCCGACACCGAGATCACAAGTAGCCCGGAGGCCAAGGCAGCAAAAGCCTGCGCTGGCGGCCAGACTTCGCCCAGCCGATCGGTGTAGTAGATGCCTGTGGACTGCGCCATGTGCGAGTCCAGCCAGGTCACCAGCTGCTGGATCTGCGACTCGTCGGGCGTGCGGCCCAGAAAAGTGAGCTGACCTTGGACACAGACGGCGACGCCGCCCTTGCTCTCGCCGTCGATGCCACTGCCGCCGCCGTGGATGTAGTCGAGCAGGTTGGGCGACTGCTGCGTCAGGCCTAGGGCGTAGTCGTCAGTGGTGGCCAAGTTGAGCATCAAGCTTTGCAGCACCGTGCGGCTGGTCAGTCGCAGCTCGAACTGCGCCTGCCTTTCACGAACTTCCAGCTGCATCGAAAACATCGAGCCAAATAGCTCGCACACCGCGCGCAGGTGGCGCGGCAGGCGCCGCGGGCTGTAGTGGTGGCAGGCGATCAGACCCCACAACTTGTCGCCGTGGATAATGGAGATCGACATGGACGCGTCGATGCCCATGTTGCGCAGGTACTCGCGGTGGATGGGCGAGACATCGCGCAGGATCGCCGTGGCTCATGTCCAGCGGCAGGCCGGTGCGCGGGTTGAGCACGGGCGTTAACGGCGCAGGGTCGTAGTTGACCTCGGTGATGAGCCGCAGCCAGTTCTTCAGGTACAGCGCGCGCGCTTGCTGTGGGATATCGGCCGCCGGGTAATGCAGGTCGAGAAAGGGCGCCAGATGCGGCTGACGGCTTTCGGCAATTACCCAGCCCGATCCGTCCTGCAGGAATTGGTAAACCAACACCCGGTCATAGACGGCCACGTCACGCACGCGCTCTGCCGCCAATTGGCACAGCGCGGGGAACGAAGGTGCGGCGTCAAGGCCATCGACCATGTCCTGCACGGCGGCCAGTGGGTCAGCGGCAAAGCGGTCGTCGATGTCGGCGGCCTCGAACTCCAGCACCAGTGTGTTGCCGCAGCGGTGCAGGCTGGCGTCCAGCGGCCGGTCGGCTTGCACACGCAGCGCAGGGTCCAGCAAATGGCGCGGTGTGATCAGCATCTGCTCGGCGCTCAGGCTGCGCACGCGGGACGTCTGCTCCGGGTTCAACACCGTATCAACAGTTTTGCCCAGTACGGCGTGCAGCGATGTGCCCAGTAAGCCCGGCAGGTCGCCGGCGGCCTGCAGCACTTCAAGCGTGTCGCTGTCCATTACCAGCAGCACGCCGTGCGGCAGGATAGCGCCGGGGATGTGGATGGGCTCGCGGTCGCAGTTAGTGACGCCGGTGGCGGCAGTGGTGATGTTGGGCATGGTGTCGGGCTCAGACATGTCGGCCTTGGTAGGTTAAACGATTCTAGAGAGCGGTTCGAACAAGCCGTCCCCGGTTCCACGATTGAGGTCCGGCCCAATTTCCAAACGCGAACGTTTGTCATTCGCGCCAATTTCAGGAAAGACCGGCACATCAGGAAAGACCGGGACCAGGAAAGACCGGGTCGGAAAGACCGGGACAGCCAAGAAAGGCGCTGGAAAGGACGCGGTATTGGTTCTGGAGGCGGTATTGGTTCTGGACGGTATTGGTTCTGGACACCCACCGCGGTATTCGCTTTGGGGGCATTGATTCTGGACACCACCGCGGTGGTATTGGTTCTGGAAGGCGGTATTGGTTCTGGACACCCACCGAGGTATTCGCTTTGGGGTTATTGGTTCTGGACACCACCGCGGTGGTATTGGTTCTGGATGGTATTGGTTCTGGACACCCACCGCGGTATTCGTTCTGGGGTTATTGGGTATTGGTTCTGGACACCCACCGATCAATGGAACTTTTCCTACAGCCCAAACGGCACATGACTACAGACGCGCGCCGAGAGTCTGGCGATGATTCCCGCATGACTCAAGCCCGCGCGCTCCTGGTTCCGCCCCGCCAAGCTGGCCACTATCACTGCGTGACGCGGTGTGTGCGGCGGGCTTGGCTGTGTGGGGAGGACAAGTTGACGCGGCGCGATTTTTCGCATCGTAAGGCCATCGTCGAGCGGCGCATTTTCGCGCTGGGTGGCCTCTTTTCGGTTGGGATCTATGCGTACGCGGTGATGAGCAATCACGTGCATGTGGTGCTCACGGTGCAGCCGGATCAGGCTAATCAGGGT
>Ga0163144_10008478_pt1 | contig 22248 bp, 24 predicted proteins | sample OliLak19BULKMAT1_FD_123175 | JGI IMG/M metagenome (GOLD analysis project Ga0163144, IMG submission 123175) | Freshwater microbial mat bacterial communities from Lake Vanda, McMurdo Dry Valleys, Antarctica - Oligotrophic Lake LV.19.BULKMAT1 | ecosystem: Environmental > Aquatic > Freshwater >... | reverse complement strand
TAAAGTTTACCCGCCTAGGGAGGGGAATTTCCTCTGGTAGTTATGTAAGTTTACCCGCCTATGGAGGGACACGGAACCCGCTCACAAGGCGGGTTTTTTGTTTTTAATGGCTTAAAATGTGGATATTTGACGACCTATTTCTAGCACTCTATAATTCTCTGTGTGGGCTGGTTTCATAATATCTGATGAAGGTCCTTTAAAGCATTTCTGCTCGCCTGTCTGTCGTAGGATGAAAATTACTTCTATGAAGCCAGTTTCAAACTTAAACAAGTTGACCGGGTGTAGGAAAAATGGGCTCTTTCGTGTATAGCGCTATACATCATAGAGAGACCCTATCAACTGCCTGCTCTTTGCGTTAGGATTTGAGATAGCAGAAATGCTTTAAAGCGTCTCCATATAGGTGAAATTATTATTATTTGAACTTTAAAAATTCAGCTTTTCCGCTGGATTTTTATTCATTATGGACACCAAACGCACAGTATTGGATCAAGGAATTATTGTGGCCGGGATAAGCACTTTTGTTTATTTTGTTGCTTTTGTATATGAACTTGGATACAACAAGTATTATTCTATACCTACCGAATTCATTTCAGTAGGACTAGAAAGCATTTTCATAACATTGATAGGAATAGCGTCTTTGTTATGGACGTTGTACTTCATTATTGAAATATTCAGGCATTTTTTGGTCGGTGCAAAAAATAGAGTAATAAGAAAAGTATGGTTATACGCACTTGTATTTTTACTTATACTCACCCCATGGCTTCTTACTGGAAATCAAGTAAATTGGAAAATTGTTTTAGTTTGGGTAGCCCCACTTTTACTTGTTGAATTTATTTTCCCCTTACGTTTTAGAAATGAGGAAAGTTATGAGAAGAAATTTGAAAAACAACAAAAGATAGATGATGTATTTGGTGAATTTCTCTTTGAGAAATTTCTTGATTGCTATATCGGTAAATGGGGAGGAATAGTCATGATTATGATACTTTATATAGTGTGGGTTTCTTATATTGGAGGCGGGTATAGCGCTAGAATTCAAACAGAGTTCATGGCCGCCACTATTAACGGACAAGAAAATATTTTACTTAAGAGGGATGGAGAGCAACTTGTCTTTTCGCCACTATTTGATTCTAATAGAATAGAAAAGAAATTTTACACAATACCAAGAAGCAATCTCTCCGATACCATGTTTAGGATTATTAAGATCCCATCTTTGAATGTAGAAAAATAGCTTCTATTTGTTTCATTTTCAATTTTTGATCTTAGTAAACCAAAAACTAGACACGCTATGCAAGATGAATCAAAGACAGTCATGTGTCACGACAAAGACGGGAATAAGTTTGAGGTGATAGTAAGCGAGCTCACTTAATAGTTTGGACATCATTCGTAGGGCTCTGGCAATGAGATAGTCTTGTATATGAAAATGAAAAGCCGCCTTGCGTAATGCTTGGCGGCTTCGATTGCTTCGCGATGCGAAGCTATTTCCCCGGAGGGACTTTCAGCACCTCGGGAGGAGGCACCACCGGGGTATTGGATTGGTACAGACCTTCTCCAAACCCGATCCTTTCTTCTGCGAGGGAATCGTAGAAGTGGGTCGGCGCCGATGCCGTGGGCAGTGGTGGTGGAAGGGGATACCCCGCCTCCTTCATCAGCTCGAGGCGTTCCTGGGCCAGGTGCTTCTTGTACATCTTGCCGATGTCGAGGCCACCGGGTTGGAAAAGCAGAACCATCACCGCCGTTCCGATGCCGAAGATGAGGAGGACAGTCCAGAAAATCCTCACGGGCCGGCTCATTTCTTTATCGCAATTGCACATGGTGTGCTCCTTGGATGGTGGGTTGTGGGGGAACTGGGGTCAGATTGATACTGACTATATATTATAGCATACTTTTTCATATATTGCAATGGTCGAGATATGGCTTGAATTAAGCATTTTTTTGTTTACCCCGTCAGTTGACTTTTTGAGATCTTTTTGTATGATATACTGTGAGCTATGAATACAGAGGGAAAATTTGTTTCACCGCCCCAAGGAGTAACAGGGGAGATGGATGGACAAGGAAAAAAAGAAAGACCTCATATCACATTGGAACGAGTGACGATCGCTGATGTGGAGGTTTTGGCTGTGCTGAAAGAGAAGGTAACGGGGCTCAAGACCTACTCGGTTACCACTGATAGTGAGGAACTGGCAAGTAATATTCAAAAAGAAACGATCTATTTTATCAAAAGCGAAGGGGCTGTAGCGGGGGATGTGGCCTATGAAATGAAATCTGAAAAAGAGGCCTATCTGAGTGACCTCGTGATTGATCCGGCTTATCAGGGACGAGGACTGGGACGAGAAGCTCTCACTTTGGTATTACAGGAACTTGAGGAAGTTGAGCGGATTAGTCTGGTGACTCATCCTGACAACCAGAATGCTTTGGCACTGTATCTCTCATTCGGGTTTCAGATTACATCGAGAGAAGAAGATTATTATGGTGATGGCGAGCCGAGATTTGTCTTGGTGAAAATTAAAAATTACGAATAGTCTATTGTATGAAAAAATTCCTGTTGTTTGATGCGGATGGGGTGGCGGTGATGGCGCGGGAAAAGTATTTTAGCCAGCGTTTCGCGGAGGATTATGGCGTCTCACCTGAGGTGGTCATGCCGCTGTTTCAGAACGAATTTCCAGAGTGTGTACTGGGGAAAAAGGATCTGAAATCCGTGCTAGAAAAATACGTCACGGCCTGGCAGTGGCCGGGGACGATCGATGAACTGCTCGACTATTGGTTTGCGGGTGAGAATAAGAGAAACGAACCAGTCCTCGCTCTCGTCCAGAAACTGCGGGCTGATGGCTACCAGTGTTACTTGGCAACCGATCAGGTCAAGGAACGCAAGGAGTACCTCTTGCATCGCATGAATCTGGAGCAGGACTTTGATGGTTCATTTTTTTCCTGTGATCTCGGCGTGAGCAAAAGCACGGTGGAGTATTGGCAGTTGGTGCTGGAACAATTGGGAAACCCTGACCCATCTGACGTCATCTTCTGGGATGACGAACCGGAAAACATCGCCGCTGCCAAACAGGCTGGCCTCACCGCCTATTCCTACCAGTCTTTGGCTGATATTGAGAACAACCTTGGGAAATCATTATAACTTTGAATAGTATGTCTACTTTTGATCCAACGAAAATGGTGACGTGTGTTGATAAGGATGGTAATACGTCTAAAGTACTTGTTTCGGAACTTACCATGCGCCCATCGGTATACGGAGTAATTATCAAAGACGAAAAAATCCTTCTGGTGCGTCAGTGGGACGGCTATGATTTGCCGGGCGGAGGTATCGAGCCAGGTGAAGATATGCATGAGGCACTCAAGCGGGAAATTCATGAGGAGACCGGGCTCACTGCTGCCGTAGGCAAGATAGTAACTTGCGAGACTTCTTTTTTCAAGTGGGACGAAAACAACTACTGGCATTCGTTACTTTTATATTATATCTGCGAAGTTGTCGAAGGGGAACTTTCCATCGATGGTATCGAGGAGAGTGAAAAGGAATACATGCATGATTTGCCAGAATGGATACCACTTGCTGATATCGACCAGATTACATTCTACAATTCCGTCGACAGCCGAGAAATTATTCGCAAGGCACTGGCTCTTCGATGATCTTTTTTTTGAAATGAAAAACCGCCGTGCTTATGCTCGGCGGCGTTGTTTGTTTGGCCGTTGTGGAGCCTGGGGCTCAGCGATGGCTGCTGTCCTCACTGGATCCCAAGAATATGCCAGACGCACATAGCGGGCGACGCTGATGGTCGGGTTTTCCCGATCCACAATGATGCCCTCGATGAGAGCAACCCTGGCTTTGCTCCCTATTTGGTAGAGAGTGCCCTCAAATAGCCGCGATTCTCCCTTTGGAGTAAAGGCCAGCATTATGGGACTTGGTTCTTCAACCACAGGAAGTGGGAGAGGGAATCCCAGTCCCAAGTAGCCAATGACCAACCACCCTGTAATCGCGCATGCCTTGAGGGGTGCATAGGTGTTTCTTTTCACGGTGCCGCCTCCCTGGTAAGGTGAAAGAATGACAATCAGTATTGATACTGACTCTGTATTAGAGCATACAGAATAGAGTGTGTCAATGCCACGTGCTTAAATTCTAATCTGAAGTATTTTTTATTTGGTCTTGTTGTGGTATAATCTTATTGGAAAAAAAGAATACCCTACTCCATATATTTTTATTTACGAAACAAGTTTATATGCAAGAAAATCTCGTACAATCAGTCAAGGTTGGTGCCTTTGTTTTGGTGGCAGTGGCTGCTGTCATAGCATCGTATCAGTACAAGGTTTCGGTGGGCATGATCTACCCTACCAAGACGTTTTCGGTTGAAGGGAGCGGTGACGTTGATACAGCCCCGGATCTCGCTACTTTTTCTGCAACGGTTACGAGTGATGGGAGCAAGAACGTAGCGGAGGTGCAGGCCATGAATAGTGACAAGATGAACAAAGTGAATGCTTTCCTGAAGAATCAGGGGATCGATAAAAAAGATATGAAAACGACGCAGTACAATCTGTCTCCTCGATACAGTTACGCCCCCTGTCTTTCGGGAAGTTGCCCAGCCCCTACTATTACCGGGTATAGCTTGACGCAAACGCTTTCTATCAAGGTTCGTGAGAGTGATGAAATCGGTGATTTACTCTCAGGGGTCGTTGCTAATGGAGCCAACAATGTTTCCGAAGTACGTTTTGTTATTGATGATGACACTGCTGCTAAAGACGCTGCTCGCGAAGAGGCTATCTCTGACGCCAGAAAGAAGGCTGTCGCTATGGCCAAGGCCGCTGGTTTTCGCTTGGGAAAACTCGTGTCACTCTATGAAAATTCCAATCCGATGCCGACTTCGGATAGTATGGGCGGCTATGGCGGTACCATGGAGCTTTCCGCTAAAGCTGCTCCCGTGGTAGAACCTGGTACCGAGAATACTAAAGTCCAGGTGACCATGACGTTTGAAATCAAGAATTAGTCTGAGATGCCTGAAAAATCCGCCCCCGAAAAGGGGCGGGTTTTTTCTTGACACGTTTTTCGTATGAATATATACTTCATAATGTAATATGATAAAACAAAAGAGTATGAAGATATTGACCCCGAAACAACGTATTGTGCTCCAGGCTATCAAGGAATTTTTTTCTGAGAATGGAATGATGCCGACCGTTCGTGAAATACAGACGACAGCCGGTAAACTTGGTTTACGACTGAAGAGTTTGCGCAGTTTTTTTCTCTATCTCAATGAATTGGAAGAAAAAGGTTATATTGAGCGAACGAGTGAGGATCGCGGAATCAAACTCAAAGGAGTGACCAAAGACAGTTTTCTCGATGTGCCAGTTTTTGGCATGGCCAATGCGGGCGCGGCTACCATGTTTGCTGACCAGTATATCGAAGGTTACCTCAAAGTTTCTAAACGCATCGTACGTGATAGTCGCAATGTTTTTGCTATCCAGGTTTCCGGTACTTCGATGAATAAAGCCAAGGTCAATGGTAAGACTATTCAAAATGGTGATTTTATCTTGGTAGATTCTACCTGGAAGCACTATAACAATGGCGATCGGGTGCTGGTAGTCATCAACGGCATGGCAACGGTCAAAACCTACCGTACCGTTGATGGGAAAAATATCGTTTTACTTCCTGAGTCTACTGATCATAAGCACAAGCCTATTTTTTTGACCGAGGAAGATGATTTTGTCATAAATGGCAAGGTGATCGACGTCCTCAAGCTCGGATCATAGGTAGAGCGAGGCGCCTTCCTCGTGGTATACTACAGGCATGGACACAAAGCGAGCACGAGAGAGCCAGTGGCTCAGAAAATTGTTGCGCATCCATGCCTATGCACTCTCTATCTCTTTAGGGGTGTATTTTCTCTTTGCTTTATTTGATCCGGGGCTATTTTCGTATGACATCCGTCAAAAGTTTCGAGCCATAGCCAACGATACTATTGTTGTGACAGCGACGGTACTCGGTGCTCCCGCGCAGCCTGTGGTCACTGCCACTTCGCAGTGTGATGCTGGTACCGGGACACTCACTGTTTTGATTGATTGGGGTGATGACCTAAATACCTACACGCATGATATCGATCGTGACAGCGCCCCACTTGTCAGTGGTCTCGGGACATCGCTTTATACTGACTCAAACGTGACCGTTGGGACGACATATGTTTATGAAGTGATAGCCAACGGTCCGATGGGGCCGGGTAGCGTGACTTCGCTCCCAGTTTCTGTGACCACGCCCGCCCTCTGCGATGTTAATGCGCAAGCGCCCAGTGTTACGATTGTTTCTTTCGCCTCCAAAAGCATAGACCGCTACAACGGGACACCAAAGACCGCTACTCGTCGACCAGTTTTTACTGGAACCACCAACATTCCCAATGCCACCATGATGGTTGTGCTCGGTGATGAATTTATCGCTCAGTTTACAGCCAATGGAAATGGCTATTGGCAGTGGCGACCACCAGAAAGCATTTCGTTTGGTGGGCATGTTTTTACTATTATGGCGACTGACCCGGGAGATCCTCTGAGACAGGACGTGGCCTCGCTTCGCTTTAAGATTTTGAAGCCAGAGGAAGACGAAAAGAAAGATAACTCTGGTAACGATGAGCTTGTGACGAATGCTCTTCCTGGGACCCCGCTCGTTTTCCGTCTCATGGCTGATGATATCGTCCTTCAAGGAGAAATGCTCGAGACAGTGATCACTGTCGAGAGCATCGCTGAGCGCTACCGGTCGATTTCGGTACCAGTGCGTTATACGGTGCTTGATGAGGATGGTGGCGCATTGCGCGTGCTTGTTCGTCAGGTGTTTATCGTACCTGGTACTGTTATTACAGAAAATCTTGATATCCCACTCTACATGCTTTCAGGTAGCTATAGGCTTCAAGCCGAGATCCTCCTTGATAGTCTGAGCGTGAGTCGCGAGGAGGCGTTTTTGGTTAAAGAACTGCCCTTAATCAGGCTCTCAAGCGGGGATGCTCTCTCATATGCCGATATCATTCGCCATCTCGGCTGGATACTTCTCCTTGCGGGCCTCCTTTTCTTCATTGGCCTCCTTTTGTTCCTGCGAGAATTCGCTTTGTATCTTAGAAGGGATGGGGAGGTGACAGAATACGATCTTAAAAAAGCTGGTTTTATTCGTAAATAGTAAGGATACCGGTATGGATGGAGTATTTCTAGGGGTTGATGTCGTGACACTGGTTCTGTATTTTTTTGTCCTCCTGTTTGCCATTGGTATTGTATGGCGCGTAGAGCACGAGCTCGACTGGTCGTACAAGTTTTTTGTGATAGCGACACTGGCCCTTATGCTCTCTGAAGTGCTAGACCTCTATTTTGTTGGCCAGGACTCTCTGTTTGTCCTCATTGCGAAGAGTCTACGCTTGGGTGGAGCGATAGCATTTCTTCTCTCTATTCTTCTTATGCGAGATATCGTTCGCAAACTTGATCACGAGAAACAATAAGATTCTATGGCTTATCTCACGACCCCAAAACTAGCTTTTCCTGTTGATCCATATGTGGTCAACGGACTTCCCTTTGGTAAACGTGCGGAGTATAATGGCGCGACTTGGGGAGTGCATCTTGGTGAAGATCTTGTGGTGCCAGCTGGTACGGATGTCCGGGTTATCGGGCGCGGAACCGTGGTGTACGCAGCGCTTCACCCTGGGACAGAAGAGAAGGGGAATTGGGGGCACGTTGTCATCATTCGTCATAAACGCCCCCGTTCTCGTAATGGCATTTTTTATTCGCTCTACGGACATCTTGGAACGACATTTAAACGTATCGGTGAAAAAGTTGACTGTGGTGAACCACTTGGTTTTATTGGTGAAGCCAACACCCCAGAGAATGGTTTTTGGCCAGCTCATCTCCACTTTGCTATTTCGATAGGGCCTTTCAAAGATGAGGTTCTCCCTGGATACTGGAAAGAAGGAGAGACTCGTACTCAGCCTGAGTGGTGGGTCGTACCAAGCGAATTTATCCGGGGGTACGAGGAAAAGAAAAATTAAAAAATCACCCTTTCTGGTGCGCTCGGAGGGAATCGAACCCCCGACCCACTGGTTCGAAGCCAGGTACTCTATCCACTGAGCTACGAGCGCATCTCTCGGTAGAGTATACGTTACCTTAGGCGTCTCGTCAACGAAAGAGGTCGAGCCAAAGTTGTCGTTTGGTATAGATATTGCCAACGAGGAGAGCGATGAGATACGCTTCAAAAAAGTGAAAAAAGAGACCGAGCGCGAGCATGGCCCCGATAAGAGCGCCATAGAAGCGCTGTTCTTTAGGGATAGCTGGGGAGGTTTTTGGTTCAGTGCACATCACGATGAGAAAGAAGAGAAAAGTGCCTTCTAGAACTATGTAGAGAGGGCTCTGTCCAAGAAGTAGTGGGTAGATGACGGCAAAGGAAGCGATAGCTGAGAGGATGAGAGGCAACTTTCGATAACGAGACGCTACCAACAAGCCCAGGGTAAGAGTGAGGATAAGAGCGATGCTGACTTCTCCTGCTCCGCCTGGGAGAGAGAATCGTGGAGGGAAGTTGGCGCCCCACCAGGAAGGATAAAACCCGAGCATAGTAACTGTAAGCGCTCCCAAGGCACCAGGATTAAAGAGAGGGCTTCCGGGTGCGCGCCATACACATTGACCAAGCTCAGTCAGGATACCGAGTAGGAAAAAAATGTACCACGGAGTCGTTATATCAAAGAGGAGAAACAGGATAAGAGTCGTAATAATCCGGTGCTCGATACGGAAAACAAGAAAAGGTGCCTGCTTTTTCCAAAGACGTGACAAGGTGAATCTCACCAGGAGGCCCCCAGTAAAGAGTAGGAGTAGGTTTCGTCCGTGCAGGAGCCATTCTGAAAGAGCGTTTCCACTCCAGAGAAAAGCAGCTGTGAACGCCAAGAGGAAAAGATAGAGAATCAAGAGGTTGATTGGAAGAAAAAGTTTTTTCATGATAGTATTTTAATATGAGTGCTTTATTTGTGCAATCTTATAATCTAGTATCAATACTCATGCAATCCTATGGCCATCCTTTCGAAAAAAACAGCTATCGCCTCGCTTTTTATCGTAGCCGGACTCGTGGCGCTCTGGAAATTTATCTGGCAGGGGAGTACTCCAGAGACGATGCCGACGTCGGAAACCAAAGATTCAAAAGAAACATCCTTGAAAGCTGACGAGAAAAAACTGAGCGCCAAAACGAGCTATAAAAATCCAGGAGGATCTGACGAAGTAGGATTTAACGTCATTGTTGATGGGAGTGGCACTATCACTGGAGCATCGGTTGATATTCTGGCCGTGAATGGTATTGCTAAAAAGCGCCAGGAGAGTTTTTCAGAAGGCTTTCCGACTATACTCGCTGGTAAGAAATTAAGTGAGCTCGGGAATATTGACAAGGTTGGCGGCTCATCTCTTACAACCGCCGCCTTTAATAATGCTCTTCCTTGGCTCAAGTCACAGCTCTAAAGTAAGCTTTAGAAGGGGCACTCTGACCATGGAGACATTCTCTTTTCCTGCCCTTGGTACCACGTGGAGTATCGTACTCGATCACGATTACTTTTCCGAAATTCATAGAAAAGCGCTTCTTGAAACAGTGGTATGTTTTGAGGAACATTTTTCTCGTTTTCTGCCTGAGAGTGAAGTGAATCAATTCCGTGATCGGCCTGCTGGGGTATATGAAATCTCACCAGAGTTAGCACTCATCCTCGCCCAGGCTGATCGTTTGCGACGGCTGACCGCAGGGCGCTATGACCCAGCCATTGGGGGCCTTCTCGAAGCCTCTGGATACAACCCGACCTACCGTTTTACTGCAGAAAAGAATGCTCATGAGTTTCGACTCCCCGACTGGTCGCTTGATGGTACTTTGCTTACTCTTTCTGCCCCAGTAATTTTTGACCTAGGAGGAATCGGCAAGGGCTACGCTATTGATCTCGTAGCTACAGCCCTGAAAGAACAGGGGTACGTGTATTTTCTGGTTGAAGGCGGGGGAGATATGTACTGTACAACCAAGAGAGACGGTTCCCCGTATCAGATCGCTCTTGAGTAGCCAGGGAGGCCTGACACAGCCTTTGGGACAGTCAGCTTGAAGTATCAGGGGTTGGCCGTCTCAGATAGCTTCAAGAGACGCTGGGGATCGTGGCATCATATTCTTGATCCAGGGAAGAATGGCCCAGTTGAGACTCTTATTGGCGTGACCGCCCTTGCGCCTACAGCTTTCGAGGCAGACTGTATGACATCAGGACTGTTTCTGGGAGCAGAAGATGATCGATCCATCCTTGCGAAAGAGTACCAGGCCGAGTACGTTGTTTTTGGAGTCGATAGTAAGGTCATGGTCAGTCCTCGCTGGCCTGGAAAACTATTTTAGAAATAAAAAGAAACCCTCACTGGGGTGACTAGAGGGAATCGGACCCTCGTTCACGGTACCACAAACCGTTGTCTTACCATTAGACGATAGCCACCCCACTAAGGGCTTCAATGTATTTTCTTTTGGTGCCCTCGGTTGGAATCGAACCAACATCAACGGCTTAGAAGTCCGCGGCTCTATCCATTGAGCTACAAGGGCCTATGAGAACCGGTGGGTGTAGCAGGATTCGAACCTGCGACCGTTGGCTTAAGAGGCCACTGCTCTACCAACTGAGCTATACACCCTTATTTCAAAACAAAAAACGTCGCAAGCGAACGCGTAACGATTGTATCAAAAAGCAGTCTTCAAGTCAAAAAATTCAAAAAAGCCCGAGAAAAAGTTGAAGGGCCCCATAGCAGTGCTAGGGGCCCGGGAATCCGATCAAGAGTGATCGGGGCGAGGGGTTGTCATCTCCGGCACTGGCTAGCCACTGACTTCAGCAGTGTGCTGGTGCCATGCGCCGGTTGTCGCGAGTGCTTCTTCATGGCAAGGCGACCTGACCTTGGCCGGTCAGGTGCCGCTCACCGTGGTCGCGATGCGGCCGGCGGTGGTGGACCCTAGGATAAGGGATGTTCGCCTGGTCTGGCTTTGGGGATCGGGCGCGCTAGCAGTAAAGCGTTTGTCCGGTGCCGGTCGGACTCTTCTTGAAAGCCTCTGGTTCTGTATGGTGACCAATCCTGATGCCGTTACGAGGATTTTCCTTACGCCTTGACCAATGGCAATGGCCGGATTTTTGCGCTGGGCCATGTGAAGAGCCGGGAACACTCTTCGGGGTTACGGTAGTCACGGCGAGACCTTTGGCTTCCTTTGTTATGGCGCCATAGGCAGTCAGAGTGGTAGGCAGGTATGTGCCAAAAATCGTGGCGCGAAGAACAGGTGCTTCCATGAACTTTCTCCATTTTCTGGAGGGTTGAAGAACGCTCCTATAGCGTAGCACTTGGGAAAATGGTGTCAATCTGGCACGCTACTTCTTTGAAGGCATGCCCATCTAGGGTCGGATAGCTTTGTACTCATCCCACTGCTTTGCAGACCAGTTCTTTGGTTTTTCTGTGAGAGTTTTTTCTTCGCCTTGATGCGGGAACAGGCTAGGAGACTTGTAGTTGCTCCAGAAATTGTCGCGGATGAAATTACCGCCAGTCGCGTCGTTTACTTCTTGAGTAAAGACAGTCTTCATGCTCCCGTCGTCACCACGTTCGAGAATATGAGGACCGTCTACTTTGATCGTTCGGCCGTCCTTGGTACCAAAAAAACGAAACGTGAGGTCAAAGTTTTCGATAGTCGCCTGCATAAGAATGTGTCCGGGTGTATTGTTTGTGAATTTGAGGTCAGGCTTGGGGATATAGATAGTGGCATCCATACCAATCGGTTTGTAGTATTGGACGGCGTAGGCGTGATTGCGCCTCTCAGTGATCTTGAGGCCGCTATAGATGGCAGCTCGAAAAACAGTGCTCGAGACCTGACAGATACCACCACCAAATTCTGGAGTGGTCTGGTTATTTTTGATGACGAGTTCCGGGAGGTAGCCATGTTCGCCATCGACTTCACCTAAGTACTCTACGAATGAGAACTCCTCACCGGGAGCAATGATCACATTTTGATATTGCTCGAGCGAACGGTTGATATTGAAGATGCGATTTTTAGGCGAGCCTTTGAAGTTGGACTTACCTTCACCGATGAGCTCCCTTAGTCCGAGGCGTTCGCGGTCACTCCCCACGATTTTTGGCATGGTGACTTCGGTCGGAAGCGTGATCGGCAGGAGGAGCGTGTTTTTATGTCCAGTCTGGAGCGTGCGGAGGATAATGATGGTAGCTTCGTCTTCTTTGAGTCGGCGTCCCAAGGCCTCGGCACTGGTCACGATAACAGTGTTATCTCCACTTACTCCAAAGAGAGCGTCTTTGGCCTCCTGGTTTACCCGACTGGCGAGACCTTGTACATACTCTCTAATTTTTTCTTCCTCAGCTGTTTTTTTGAAACGGACGGACAGACGTTCTTGTTTAAAGCGAGAGAGAGCCAGGTCGCAATACCAGAGACTTCCAGGACAGTAGTTGGTATCCTCGACCTCTGAGCGGCGAGTGGACGTAAAGACTAGGGTTGTATCGAGACGAAACCACGAGGCAAAGTCACTCGGGCTCAGGACCTCACGATAGTCAGAAGCGACGAGCTCTATAGAGAGTGGCGTTTTTTCTTGTGCGTCCGCACTTTGTATACTCGACGCGAACAACAAGAGCACTGAGCAAAAAGTCAGAGAAGCAAAGGTATAAGTGATGCGAGGCCTAAAAGTAAGCATGAAGATTTCTTGACAAAAGAAACGCCGACCCCATCGAAACGGAACCGGCGTCAAGATCTTCCGTAAGGGAGTAATCAGAATCCGCGTACCTGAATCTTTTTGGTTTTGGTCGTATCGGCCTTTGGAAGACGGATAGTGAGGATGCCATTTTTAAGGGCAGCGTCGGCCTTTTCTGGAATGACATCAACAGGGAGGAGGACTGAGCGAGAAAAGCCGCCCCAGTAGCACTCTTGATAGTAGTAGTTCCCGTTTTCGACAATCTCTTCATTTTTGCGTTCACCTTTGACGGTGACCATGTCATTGTTGATTGAGACATCGAGGTCTTCTGGCTTAACACCAGCAATAGTCGATTTGATGACGATATCGTTTTCGGTCTGGTACACGTCAATCGTGAGCTGACCTTCAGCGCCTTCTCCCTCGTTTCCACTCTGGTCAAAGTTTGAGGGTTCGGCCCATGCTGGTTCTTCGCGGACAGCAAAAGAACGAGGTTCCTCTCTCATGACGACGCTCGCCTCCTCCTCTTCGTTGTAAATAGAAACTGTCCCGCTATTATCGTTTTCAACACCCTGGGCACCAGTCAAGCGTTCAAAAAAAGACTTCTTTTGTTTGGTCATAGAAATACTGGTTAGTAAGATATCTCTAGTATAGAGTATTTCTCTTTGTGGCGCAAGAAACCATACTTCCCCGTCTCTGGATGCAAAAAAGTTTAGTTCCAAAAGGAGACGGAGGCGTTATAGAGAAAATGGAGGAAGATGACGAGCGCTAATGAAAGTAAGCGGAAAGCGAGACTAGAGGGGCTTTTTCGGAGTGAGGCCAGAATGAGGATACTCATCGCTATATGAAGGAGGGCAGTTCCAATGATCGGAGCCCCGATTCTTTGTAGGCCATCAAAGAAGGCAAGGCTGAGTTCGAGCGCAGAAAAACCAATGCCAAAAAGGGTGCCCAACAAAAAGATCTGTGTAGCTCCAGGGGCAAGGGTTTGAAAGTAACGCAGTAAATATTGTCTTAAAAAAAAGAACTTGGCCACCTCTTCGATAGTAGCGACAGCCAAGAGGAGAATGAGGAAGCTCGCGGTAAATGACGGGCTCCCGAGTGCATGAGAAGGAAGAAGGATAAGTTCGAGTACGAGGGCGCTACTCGCACTCAAGAAACCAAAGATGAGAAGGGGTAGATACATAGAGTTTAGGCCAGATCCGACAGAGCGAGAGTGAGCGCCTCTATCTTTTTGGTTGTTTCGGTCAGGCTCTTTTGATTTTGCTCCAAGATATGTGCTGGAGCTTTTTCGGTAAAGTTGGTGTCACTCAGTCTTTTCTTGATGCCGGCCACATATTTTTCAGCAGAAAGCTTATCCGCATTTAAGCGCGTGCGCTCTGTATCGATGTCGATGAGACCGCTTAAGTGGAGAAAGGCTGTAGTAGTGCCACAAAAGACACGAGCTGTTTCTCTGGGCTTGGTCGCATCTTCGGTGATGACCACCTCTTCAATGCGGGCGAGACGCTCGATAAGAGGGATGGCATATTCCCACTCTGCTTTGTTCCCGACTATCGTGAGCCAGGGCTTTTCTCCTGGATCGACATGATAGAGTGCCCTGACGTTTCGGATTTTTTGGATGAGGTCGATAATGTCTTGAAAGGAGTTGTGATCAGATGCTTGATTGGATACCTTCGGCCATGTCGCAATCATGAGCGGATGTTTTTCGTGCGGATACAGGGACTGAAACAGCGCCTCGGTGACAAATGGCATAAACGGATGCCAGAGCTTGAGGAGATCGTTCCAGATGGTGATGAGTACTGCGTCGTGTTTTTCAATCTTGTGAATCTCAACGTACCAGTCGGCGAAGTCATTCCAGGTAAAATCACGAAGCACCTCGGCAGCGAGCGAGATGCTGTAGCTCTCGAGGTGGCGAGTGACTTCGTGTTTGGTAGTAGTGAGACGAGCGAGAATCCATTCATCGGCTAATGAGCGTGTTTTTGGTGTCTCTCCTTGCCAAACAATGTTTTCCGGAGGAGTGGCAGTGGTGATATAACGGCCGACGTTCCAGAGCTTGTTGGCAAAGTTGCGACCGGACTCAACCTTGGTGCGTGAAAGGGCAGTATTGTTGCCGGGCGTATTACCAGTGATAAGAGCTATACGAAAAGCGTCAGTGCCGTACTCGTCTATGAGATCGATTGGACTTATGACGTTACCCTTACTCTTACTCATTTTTTGGCCGTGTTCGTCGTTGACGAGGCCATGGAGATAGACATGGTGAAATGGGACTTCTTTTTTGAGGTACAGACTAAAGATGACCATGCGAGGAATCCATTTGAAGATGAGGTCGTGACCCGTTTCCATAACAGTGGCCGGATGAAAGGTAGCAACATCAGGACCGTCTGGGTAGCCGAGAGCGAGGAGCGGCCACTGACCAGAAGAAAACCAGGTATCGAACGTGTCGGTTTCGGCGATGATGGTACCACCACAAACACACGAATCGCCAGGATTTTTGTCTATAAAACCAAGGTTGCAAGTGTTGCAGTACTGCGCTTGGATAGGAATACCCCATACAATCTGTCTCGATATGTTCCAATCAAGCGTGTTTTCCATCCAGTAAGTAAAAACCTTCTCGTAGCTTTTTGGATGGAAAGTGATCTCTTTGTTATCGCGCACAGCCTTGAGCGCGAGCTCGGCCAAAGGCTTCATTTTGACAAACCACTGATCACGAGCTTGTGGCTCGATGACGGTCTCACATTTGTAGCATACCTTTTTGACATTTTCGTAGTACTCGTCGACTTTCACCAGGAGACCCTTTTTTTTGAGTTTCTCGATGATTTTTTCACGAGCGTCATGTATGGTGAAGCCAGCAAATTCTAGGGCGATAGGGAGGAGTTGGCCCTGTTCATCGATAATTTGCTCGGCATCAAGGTGGTATGTGGCGGCAAGCTCAAAGTCGACCTGAGAGTGCCAAGGGGTAATAGTCATAACCCCAGTACCAAAATCCATATCCATAATCGGATCCTTGATAATAGTGGCAACGATTGGGCCATTGATCCATTCGACAGTGAGCTTTTGTCCGTGTTTGTACTCCTTGTAGCGCTCGTCGTCTGGATGCATGACTACATACTTATCACCAAATTTAGTTTCGGGGCGGACGGTAGCAATATCAAAGGGACCGTACTTGAGGTAGTAGAGCGGAGATATAGCATTGATGCTCTCGGTCTCGACATCAGAAAGACCAGTTTGGTGCTTGGCGCACCAATTGACAATTCTCTTGCCACGATAAATAAGTCCATCTCGAAACATTTGACGAAATGTTTCTTGAACGACGGTCACAATCTTCGGGTCGAGAGTAAAGGCATTACGACTCCAATCACAGCTTGCTCCCAGGCGCCTCAAATCATTTTCCATGTGCTCTTTGTTCTCGATCGTGAAGTCGTAGATTTCTTGATAGAGCTCTTCGCGAGAAAGATCAAAACGAGAACGACCCTCTTTCTCGAGTTTGCGCTCGTAAACTACTTGGGTTTCAAAACCGGCATGATCGGCACCGGGTACCCACAAGGCCCTTTTGCCATTCATACGATGATAGCGCGTGAGGATGTCTTCGAGAGTAACAAAAAGGGCGTGGCCAGCATGGAGGCGACCGTTGGCGTTCGGTGGAGGCATGATGATTGAAAATGCCTCGGTGCGTTCGCCTGGGAGGTTATCAGGATTGAAAAAACCGCTTTTTTCCCATAGAGTGTAAAGCCTTTCTTCCCACTCACGAGCGGTATACGTTTTTGAGATTTCTTTTTCCATACTCTGTACGGTACCATGGAAAAATCTTTCCTTCAAGAATTTTTTGCCTTCTTTCCGCCCTTCTTTAGGTCTTTTAGATGAAGGAGGGGAGCGAACAAGTCTTCCTCGAGTGGCGGTTTGAAGTAGGTAAGTTCGGCCGGAGTAGGAGAGTCTGGGTGAAAGGTTACAAACGGTATGTCGGTAACGAGGCACAGTGGTGTTTGCTCGTTCATTTCACCCATCGAGAGGGCGGCGGCGGTAGCCAGGGCATCGACGTGATTTTGGTGTGTAGTAAAGCGGTGGCCAAAGATATCCTCGGTATTTTCGTAGTTTTTGAGGGCTCGGAATCCGCTCCAGCCGATAGCGACTCCGAGCGTACCGCGACGAAGAGGGGTAGAGTGGCTGTCGGCTATGATGACACCGATGTTTGTGATCTGGAAGCGTTTGGCGAGGTACGCTCGTACTTGTCTCGCAGTGGTATAGCTATCTTTCGGGAGGAGTGAGAAGTGACCGCTGGTATTGGAAGCATCGATACCAGCTCTGGCAATAAACGCGTTGTCGATGATAGTGAGCGGAATACCGTATCGGCTCTTTTCTTTGGGAAGGTAGTAGTCGGATGAAGCGATGATTGCCTCATCTTTTAGTATCACATCTTGAGGGAGGAAGCTCCCTTCGCAGAGCGCGGCGATTTTGGAGGTGATGATGAGGATTGATCTCTCGGGAAATTCCTGGAGAGTGCGATCAAGAAGGGCCGTCAGAGTTGTTGACTTGGGTAAAACCTTTTCAGTTTTGAGGGCGGTGACCAACATATGAGTAAAAGCACAATAATCAAAGCACGAAACTCAAACAAAGTACGATTTTCAAATTTTATTACAACGCGACTCTGTATTTTTTCGATTTTTTTGAATGCTGTTTGATTTTTAAGTTCTTTTAATGTGTGTTTTCCAGTTTCTGGAATGGCATGTTGGCATCTGGTTCGAGGGCGAGGTAGGTCTCCATGAGGCTGACTCGATCCTCTGCGCTCATCTGTTCGTACCGGATGGCTCCTGCAATCCCGATCATGGCTGCATTGTCGAGCGAGTAGGTAAATTCGGGAGCGAGAAACTGGGTCGTTGGGAAATCAGTTTCAATCAAATTACGTAACCGGTTACGTAACCGAACATTAGCCGAAACGCCGCCAGCAATGACGAATGTTTTTGGGGCATACTGTGTGTGAGCTTTCTTGGTTTTTCCGACCAATACATCGACGACCGCTTCCTGAAACTCGTGACAGACTTCATTGATAAAGGATTCCTTGGCTTTCTTCCCCTCGTTCTTTTTCAGAAAATAGAGGACAGAGGTCTTGAGGCCGGAAAAAGAAAAGTTAAAGTTATCGGCATGAAGCATGGGACGGGGAAAAAGTGTAGCTGGTAGCTGGTAGCTCTTAGTTTCACGAAAATCATCCGCTCTTTTTGCTACTATAGGACCACCGGGGTAGTCGAGGCCGAGCATTTTGGCGACTTTGTCAAAGGCCTCACCAGCTGCGTCGTCCTCGGTCTCGCCTAAGATTTCATACTGAAAGTGATCCTGCATGAGGACGAGCTCGGTGTGTCCTCCAGAAACGACGAGAGCTATTAGTGGGAATATTGATTCTTGATTCTTGATTCTTGATTCTTTAACCCCGTTTGAAATTTTTTTATTGGAAATTGATTGAAAATTAGGTGAATTGATAAAATTCGCATAGATGTGTCCCTCAAGATGCTGAATACCGATGATGGGCTTGTTCCAGATGAGAGCCAGGGTTTTGGCAGCGGTGACCCCAATAACCAAGGCTGGCATGAGACCCGGACCTTTCGTGACTGCCAAAAGATCGATATCCTTGGGTGAGAGCGCAGCACGTGTCAGAGTTTCCTCGATGACTGGGACGATGTTTCTCACATGCTCACGTGAGGCAAGGTCAGGCACGACTCCTCCCCACTTGGCGTGAAGCGTTGCTTGGGAGGAGATGGTATTAACGAGTACGGTTGCTTGACCGTCGGTGTAGTCTACAATGGCGCAAGCAGTCTCGTCGCAGGATGTTTCTATGGAGAGGACTTTCATAGGTATAGTGTATCCACTCTAGCGAGTAGGGGGGAAAATGGCAAGAAAACACCACGAGAGGACTTCCCGCAGTGTTTTTGTTAGGCGCCTTTGATGACGGCTATTAGCTAGCGGCGAAGTGCCTTCACGATAGCGATGAGAATCACGGCTCCAACCAGGGCTACGAGGAAACTCGGGATGTTAAATCCACTGACGTCGCCACCGAGTCCGAGGAAGCCAAACAGCCAGCTACCGAGAACGGCTCCAACGATACCGACGACAATATTGAGGAAGATACCCTGTTGTGCGTCAGTCTTCATGAGGATAGAAGCGATCCAACCAACCAGACCTCCAAAAATGATGTAAATGAGAAAACTCATAGAATTAATGTTATGAATGTAATTACTGAATTATTGATTGAGTCCCTTTGCGACTTGGTCAGGGCGATCCGAAGATGCGACCAAGAGTCTCACAAGTCCAGCCGCCACGATGGCGTAGACTGCCATGGCGATCAAAGTTGATGGTTCAAAAACGGCTGTTGTCTCGGCTCCTTTAGTCGTGACTCGAGAAAAGATGCCAGAGAACGGTGCGTGAAAGAAGCCTGAGAAGCCGTAAATGAAGTTCACGAATGGACTACTCGGATTGGCTCCAAGTAGCTTGAACACGAATCGAAACGCGAGGAGCGCCTCGATTGCGCCAAAGATAAAGTACACCATTCGTCCGCTTCGAGCGAGGCCCATACTTCTGTCTACGGTTGTCGGCGTGCCACTTGTTTCATCCATATTATTCTCTTACCGATTACTCTTTTAGTATACACTTATTTAGAAAGGATTACAATAAAATGTCAAGCTCATTTTTACTGTGGTAAAAGCGTATAAAAAAGAGGCTTTGTCGAAGTCTCTTTTTTATACCTAAATTAGTAGCCTCAAGGGGAGTCCTTTTTGCTCCGAAAAAAAGTCGGGGCGCTACACACAGAAAACTGCGCTCGCTCGCTTTCTACTTACGTCCTTCTCCTCCCTGGACCATAAAACGATAAATCCCCTCCACAAGTGACAAGGATTTATGGTTTACAGTAGCCCCAAGGGGAGTCGAACCCCTCTTACCAGGATGAAAACCTGGTGTCCTAACCGATAGACGATGGGGCCATTGAGTACAAAAAAACAGAGCTAACTGCGTGGCTAGTATAGCATAAAAGTGAGCTTTGGCAAGAGTGAGGTTCCTCAGCTGTATTATTCGCCAGCCAAACAAGACCTCGAACGATTTTCGAGTAAAAAATGGTTCATTCTTTGTTATTTTTGAGAGGGTATACCCTCTATCTCGAGAGCATTGTTTTTGCAGATTTGAGCATAGTAACGGGCGCTTGGTCGTATGGTGCGCTCTTGGGTCTGGTAGTTGACGGCGACGAGGCCAAAACGAGGCCAAAACCCCTTATCCCATTCGAAGTTGTCGAGAAGTGACCAGTAGAAGTAGCCCTTTACTGGAATGCCCTCTTCGATCGCGCGATGAACCCACATGAGGTGGTCACGGAGAAAGTCGGCACGCTTTGTATCTTCGGCATCAGCCAAGCCGTTTTCGGTGATGTAAATGGGGAGGTTGTAGACTGAAAGCTCCTTCAATATATTGTAGATGCCTTTGGGATAGATTTCCCAGCCAAGGTCACTTACGGGCTTGTCTCCCAGATGGACTTTGCGGGGAAATTTAAAACGATTGTGAAAGTAGTACTGGACCGTGAGGAAGTCGTGAGTCCCTCGGGTGAGGCGGAGAAAGTATTCGTTGGTAAAGAAGTGCGAAAAACGAATCATGAGTGTATCAAAAAAAGAGTGCTCATGATAAGGCTCGAACGAATGGAGAATGTTGGCGAGGCCGACCCGGGCCCCTGGATTCATTTCATGAATAACCTTGTAGGCACGTTTGTGAGCGTCAGCTAAAATGTGGTAGACCCGGTAGGCAGCCAAATAACTTTTCTTTTGTGGTGGCCACTGACCAGTCACATAGGAAGATGCGATGACGGAAGTCGGTTCGTTGAGTGGTATCCAAAATTTGACCTGGTGGTCGAGCTTGGAAACAACGAAGCGCACATAGCGTTCGAAATAGGTGGGAAATTTTTTTGAAGCCACTCCGCCCTTGTCGCGCAGCCACAGCGGGATGGTCCAGTGCCAAAGGGTGACGAATGGTTCAACCCCTCGTTCGTGGAGACTGTAGAGCACGGCGCGGTAGTGAGCGATAGCCTCTTCGTTAAAAACGCCTTCTTCGGGTTCAATCCGTGACCATTCGATAGAAAAGCGATGAGCATTGTGATGAAGCGACTTGGCAATATCGAAATCCTCACGAAAACGGCTGTAGTGATCACAGGCAATGCCAGAAATGTAGTTTTCTTTGGTTTCAGCTTCAGCGCTGAGCTGTTCCCAGTTTTTGACATGACCAAACTTGGTCTTGGCCTCTTTGGCGAGACGTGAGGCATTTTTTTTCTCCCATTCAGACCAGTCGTTTGTCGTGTAGCCTTCCACTTGGTGAGAGGCAGTTGCAGCGCCCCACAGGAAGCCATCGGGAAACTTTAATTGAGACATAGTTGAGAGCAGAATCTTGAATTAAGATTTTTGAATCTTGGTTGAAGTGTAGCGTAGTTTCAGAGAAAATGAAAAATAATGAATTGACTTTTGGCTTAAATCAGGGTATTGTGTTGGATATGACTAATCCTGTTTTCGTTTTCCCTGACCCAAAAACCAAGGAGCCAAGGAAGCGTTTGGCTCAGCGGAGCCTCGAGCTTATTCCGGGTCTTTTGACGTGGACGACCCTTATTGGTATGCTCCTCCTTTCTTTTTTCCTCCCAGTGTGGGCGGCAGTCATCGTCATTATTTTTGATATCTACTGGATTCACAAAGCTTTTTATATTTCGATCTTTTCAGTCAAGGGAAACTATGATGTAGCCGAAGGCAAACGTATCAATTGGTGGGAGCGCTGTCAGAATGTTGCCCGCCCTGAAAAGTATAGTGAAATGCTCAAAGTGCGGACGAAAGAGATGTATGAGAGCCTCAAGGAGATGCCATTTTTTCATTTACGAGAGCGTCGAACCGTGAAAAAAGAGATTGCTCGTTTGAAAAAAATTCGACGTGAGACGCGTGAACTCATTCTGATCCAAAAAGAAATCATGGACTGGCGTGAGGTCATCCACGTAGTGCTTTTGCCGACGGCTGGAGAGCCAGCCGATGTCATCGAACCAGCCATTCAGTCACTTGCGGAGAATAACTTTCCGAAAGAACAGATGATTATTCTTTTGGCCACGGAAGAACGTGAAGATCCGGCCACGCGTTTGCCCAAAGTAGAATATTTGCAAAAAAAGTTTGCCGGGGTGTTTCGTGATTTCTTGGTGACGACCCACATTGTGACAGACGAAGAAATGAAGTGTAAGGCATCGAACGCTCGTTTTGCTGCTCGTGAACTCATGAAGTATCTCGATGAGCGCAACATTGACTACAAGCGGGTAATTTTTTCTAACTTTGATTGTGATAGCGTGGCCCATCAGGAATACTTTGCGGCGCTCACCTACGAATACATCATTGACCCCAAGCGCCTGCAACGGGCCTACCAGCCGCTCCCCATGTATCACAACAATATTTGGGATACCAATGCCTTTGTCCGTCTCGTGGTGACCGGCTCATCGTTCTGGCATTTGTACCAGAGCACCCGCAAAGAGATGGTGACGTTTTCCTCGCACAGCGAACCGTTTGATACCTTGGTCAAGGTAGGATTTTGGCCGGTCAATATGATT
>Ga0163144_10008477_pt1 | contig 22248 bp, 25 predicted proteins | sample OliLak19BULKMAT1_FD_123175 | JGI IMG/M metagenome (GOLD analysis project Ga0163144, IMG submission 123175) | Freshwater microbial mat bacterial communities from Lake Vanda, McMurdo Dry Valleys, Antarctica - Oligotrophic Lake LV.19.BULKMAT1 | ecosystem: Environmental > Aquatic > Freshwater >... | reverse complement strand
TGGTGCGCGACGGGCACAGCGTGGTCCTGCAGGACTGGGCCGGGAGCATCTGTCGGGATATGGTTCAGGTCGCGCGCCTTATCGATCCAGGCGAAAAGCAGGGCCATGTGGCAGCGATCCGTTATCAGCTGGACGCCGTCGATGAGCCTGAACGCACGCCCTCCGCCGCCCTGCTGAAGGAGCTGAGCAGCGGAGGCCAGTCGCTAGCCCAGTACGGACTGGGGCTCGCCGGGCGCACCCGCGAGTACTTCCTCGCTCTCGCTCCCGAGCTGAATCGGCACCGTGATCTGCTCACCGCCGAGGCTGCGACCTCCCTGGCGAAGCAGAAAGAGATCGAAGCAACCGATAATCAGTCCTTCGACGAGTATCTCGGCCGCTACCTCGCCTAGCACCCCATGAGCGATTACACTTGCGAGATCTGCCGGTCAGCGGGTGGGGCCCGTCCATGAAACGGCTTTTTGCCATCTCTTTTCTGGCGGGCCTGCTGGTGGTTGTTCTGGCCACCACGTTCTGGCCCCTGCCCACCCATCTCCGGTACCGCTCCCTGATTACCGTTCCGACCGATGGCGGTCGTCAGGAGGAGTTCGTCATTCGCTGGCCGGAAGATCGCATTCGGCTGCCTGGGCAGGACCGTTCAGACCTGCCCGCCACCGCTGCTGTCGGGGCGGCAGTGCTGGAAGACAGCGCCGGCCAGCGCGCCAGTGCCGAGCTGTTCCGCCTGCGGGACGCTGACGACAACGTGATTGGGGTGGCTACCCGGCTGGCCGGCACTGGTGGGGCCATCGCGGACCCCGGCCGCTCGGCCTCGAACTGGCTGCTCGTCATTCCCAGCCGCGGGGCACTGTTCCTTGCGCAGACTGATGTGCAGGACGCGACTGTGACCGAGGTGCCGACGGCGGATGGCCCCGTGGTCTTCGCGCAGGCCCAGACGGCGGCGTTCTGGGCGGAGCGCCAGCGCCTGCTGGTTACGGCGAATGCGCCGGCAACCACCGGTTCGGTAACTACCGGCAGGGTTGTGCGCGGGACCAGCGAATTCGAAGGGCTTAGGGGCAGTTTTACCGAGACCTGGGCGCTGGATGAAGTCAGCGCCGATGGCAGCACGCAGGGCCGGATACTGCTTGCCACTTTCACCGCGGCAGGTAACTGACGGTGCGCGCTCTGGTTGGCGTGCTTGGGCTCTTGCTGGGTCTGCTGGTCGGCGCTTCCACAGTGCTTCTGAACCCGCTGGCCTGGATGCGGGGCTTGCCACCGTTGTCGAGCGAAATCGGACCCTTCAAGGCCTATCGTGGGGAAGCCTACCGGGGCATTGATCTCGGCGCTGGCAGTCTCCTCCGGGCCGGACGCCAGGACCCCGAGGCCGCACTGAATGACCCCGCGCTGCGCCATGTCCGGATCGCCATCATCGTCTTGCCAGCTGGCGCGGGGGCGCCGGCCGCTTTGGCCGTCAAGGTGTCTGCCGCCGCAGAAAGCAATTCCCTCTGGCGGGCCCAGCTCGGCACCAATGACTACTGGAATATCTACTGGCCTGGCGAGGGCAGTATTTTCGCCACTGGCTACAGCAACTACTGGGCCGTGACGCGCGATGGATTTTTCGCGGTCCTTGGCGGTGACTTCGACGGTGCCCGCGCCGCGGGTTACCCGGTTTCCGCACCGCCGCCGCCCGGTAGCGCCGCCGGTGTGACCGGCGCCGCAGGACGCTACGCCGGCTTTACCGGAGAGATCCGGGAGCTGTGGTATCCGCGCGCCGGTAACCCCAGGGGCACGGACCCCGACTGGGCTGTCGCCATCAAGGCGAACCCTCCGCCGGTTACAGCGCGCTAGGCCTCGAGGGCTTCGGCGATACCCTTAAAGGGAACATCAGTGTCGCCCAGCAGGGCGGGATCTGGCCGCGCACCCAGCCCAATCAGCTTTTTGGACAGCATGAATTCCCGGGGACTGTTGATCGCGTAGACCGCCGTCAGCCGCCCTTTGTGGAGGTAGAACACGGCGAAGGACCGAGACTCGGGATCGCCGCGGACCACCGCCTGGTCCGTTGCCGACGACAGGCCAACGATCTGCAGCTTCAGGTCGTACTGGTCAGACCAGAACCAGGGAATCTGGGCATAGGGTTCGAGCCGGCCAAGGAGCGTCATCGCTGCCGTTTTCGCCTGCTCCTGCGCGTTATGCACCGACTCCAGGCGCAGGCGCCGGCCAAGCAGCAGGTTCGGGTGATTCGTACAGTCGCCCACGGCAAGGATGTCCGGATCGCTGGTACGGCAGTACTCGTCCACCATGATGCCGTTGTCGCACACAATGCCGGCGTCGGCGGCCAGCTCGACGTTGGGCAGGATGCCGATACCCACGATGGCAAGGTCTGCCGGAATCTCGACGCCATCGCTGCCCACCACACCCTGCAGGCGGGTCCCGCCGGCGAAAGCTTGGACTCCGGTGTTGCACCGGATATCTACTCCCGCTGCCCTGTGCACCCGGGCCATGAATGCCGATATCTGCGGGGCCTCGACCCGGGCCATGACCCGATCCGCCATCTCCACCACGGTGACCTTCAGGCCCTGGCTGATCGCCACGGCGGCGACTTCCAGCCCGATGTAACCCGCCCCAACGATGACGAGGGAGGCGCCGGGACGAAAATGCGGCCGGATGCGCTCTACATCGCCAACGGTACGCAGGTAGTGCACCCCGGCAAGCCGGTGGCCGGGCAGCGTAACTTCCCGCACGCGGCTGCCGGTGGCGAGCACCAGCTTGTCGTAGGTGAGCGATTTGGCGGTGGACAGCTCCACCGTCCGGGCTCCGGGCAGGATCCGCATCACGCGGGTATTGAGCAGCACGTCCACCCGATGCTCGACATAGAACTTCTCCTGGCGCAAAAGCAGCCGCGGCACGTCCAGTTCTCCGGCCAGGAACTTCTTCGAGAGGGGTGGCCGCTGGTAAGGGAGGTAGGGTTCCTCCCCCACCATGACGATGCGGCCAGCGAAGCCACCCTGGCGGAGGGACACGATGGTCTGGCCTGCGGCCTGGCCAGCCCCCGCGATCACGATGGTGTTTTGCATGAGGGGATTATACTGGCCACATGCACAGCTCTCTTACCCAGGCCATCCGTATTCAGCGCTTTGGCGGCCCCGAGGTCCTGGAATGGCAGGAAGTGTCCCTGCCGCCCCCCCCGCCGGGCGAAGTGACGATCCGCCAGACAGCCGTCGGGCTCAATTTTATCGACACCTATCACCGTTCGGGCCTGTATCCGCTCACCTTGCCCGCCGGGATCGGCGCGGAAGCGGCGGGCCGTGTCGAAACGCTCGGCGCCGGCGTGCTCGGGCTCGCGGTGGGCGATCGCGTGGCCTACGCGGGCTTACCGCCCGGGGCCTACGCGGAACGGCGCAACTGGCCTGCGGAGCGGCTGGTGAAGCTCCCGGCAACGGTCAGCGACGACGTCGCCGCGGCGGCCATGCTCAAGGGGCTCACCGCCTGGTATCTCCTCCGGCGCAGCTACCGCGTCCAGCCCGGTGACAGCGTCCTGCTCTATGCGGCTGCCGGCGGGACCGGCACACTGCTGAGCCAGTGGGCGACAGCGCTGGGTGCAAGGGTTATCGGTGTGGCCGGCGGAGCGGCCAAGGCAGAGCTGGCCAGGGCCCACGGCTGTGCGGCAACCGTCCTCGCGGACGACCCCGATTTTGTGCAGAAAGTGCGGGACCTTACCGGTGGCGGCGTGGCCGTGGTTTACGATTCGGTAGGCCGGGACACCTTCTTCAAGTCCCTGGATTGCCTGCGCAAGCACGGCACGATGGTGACCTTCGGCAACGCGTCGGGTCCAGTAGAACCCTTTTCGCCGATGGAGTTGGTCAAGCGCGGCTCACTGCACCTGACGCGCCCGTCACTCTTCGACTTCATCGCGACCCGTGCAGATCTGGAAACCGGCACGGGGGAGTTGTTCGACGTCGTTACCAGTGGCGCGGTGCGGATTGCCATTGGGCAACGCTATCCCCTCCGGGATGCCGCCCGGGCGCACCGCGACCTGGAGGGTCGCCGGACAACCGGGGCGACGGTGCTCGAGCCCTGAGGCAAAACCAGCCGAAACAGGTGCTTTCAGGAGAGGCGCGATGCAGCGCCACTCTGTACCTTGACCATGCCTCCTGCAGAAACCAGAATGGTGCCAGAACGGTTCCATGCTGGTTCCAGAAAGGCAGGCAGGCCAATGCCCATGACCATTACCCTGAAAAGCATTCCAGACGCGATCTATTCCCGGCTCCGACAGTCCGCCGACCTGCACCACCGCAGTTTGAACAGCGAGGTGATCGCCTGTCTTGAACGGGTACTGCTTCCGGTCACCATTCATCCCGACGAACGGCTCCTGCGAATCCAGCGCCTGCGGCCGCCACGCGCCATCAAGGCAAGCTCCATGGACAAAGCGAAGCGGGCCGGGCGGGCGTGATCGTCGTTGATACGAACATCCTTGCGTATCTTTTCGTCAGGTGTGAGTTCACGCCCCCCGCAGAAACGCTCTTTCGACGCGACCCGGACTGGGCAGGACCCGTCTTGTGGAGGAGCGAGTTCCGCAATGTACTTGCAACCCAAGTCCGACGGCGGACACTGACGCTAGAGCAAGCGTGTAATCTCCAGATGGAGGCAGAAGACGTGATGGCGGGGCGGGAATTTCAGGTCCCGTCGGCAGATGTCCTGCGCCTCGCCGCCGGAAGCCAGTGCTCTGCCTACGACTGCGAGTTCGTGTTGCTCGCCCAGCGGCTGAACGTACCATTAATTACCAACGACCGGGCCGTGCTGGTGGGGTTTCCCGATACTGCTGTTCCGCTGCTCTGACGAGACCTCGGGCGACTACGGTAGCCTGCGCGTGGGGGAGGCCGCTGTGGCCGTAAATGCTGTCATGGAATCCATCTGGCGCGTGGTCGCCGCCATTCCGGCGGGGCGCGTCTCAACCTACGGCGACGTTGCGCAGCTCGCCGGTCTGCCTCGCGGTGCGCGTCAGGTCGGACGCGCACTCGGTCAGGCGCCTGGCGCGCTGAGCTTGCCCTGGTTCCGGGTCATCGGGGCTGGCGGGCGCATCGCGCTGCCGAAGGGCACGAAGGGTTACCGCATTCAGATCAGCACGCTGCGTGCGGAGGGGGTGGCAGTCGAGAACGGTCGAGTGCGCTTGCCGGCGTTTCAGTGGACGCCGGACCTGGACGAGCTGATCTGGGGTCCTCCATGACGATCGTGTGTTTCTCCCACGGCCAGGAAAGCGGACCTTGGGGCACAAAGATCAGGGCGTTGGCCGACGTGGCGCGTGGGGCGGGGCACACCGTCGAGTCCCTCGATTACCAAGGCATGACCGACCCGCGGGACCGGGCGCGCAAGCTCAGCACCTGGTGCCGGGCGCAGCCGGCGCCCGCGATTCTCGTCGGCAGCAGCATGGGCGGTTATGTGGCTCTCGCTGCCGCCAGCGACGTGGGTGCGGCAGGCCTGTTCCTGATGGCCCCGGCCCTCTACGTGCCCGGCTATGCAAGCATTCCGGTCCCGCCACCACCCTCCTGTCGTATCACCATCGTGCATGGCTGGCAGGACGATATCCTGCCCTGGTCGGGGAGCACACGCTACGGCGAGCTGAGCCGCGCGCGGGTCGTTCTGGTGCCGGACGATCACCGGCTGGTGGCGGACCTCCCCGGGCTCTGCCGGGTGTTTCGCCTGTTTCTCGACGAGCTGGACGAGGCCGTCGACGACGTGAACTAGGCGGGGCCCAGAGCCTCGGCGTAAGCGGCCAGACCGCGGAGCGCCGGCTCGTCGGCGGTGATGACCCAGGTCGGAATGTCGGCCAGGAACGGCCGGTAGCGACCCTTGTCCTCGAAGCGCGGACGGAATCCGGAGGTCTTGAACTGCTCGACATAGCGGGGCGTGATGCCACCGCCGATATAGACGCCGCCAAAGGCGGCGAAGGTCAGTGCCAGATTGCTGGCGACGGTCCCCAGCAGCTGAAAAAAGACGTCCAGCGCCTCCAGCGCCGTGGCGTCGCCCGCTTGGATGCGGGCACCGACCTCATCAGGAGCCAGGGCAGCTGCGCCTGTGAGGGCGCTATGGACGAACGCGAGACCTGCCCCCGAAATCAGCCGTTCTGCCGAGCAGTGCCCAAAGCGCTCCCGGCCCAGCGCGATGATCCGCGCCTCCCGTTCGTCGCTGGGGGCCATGGTCACGTGGCCGCCCTCGCCAGTGATGGCATGCCAGCGGCCAGCAATGCTCACGAGGCCGGCGGTGCCGAGCCCCGTGCCGGGTCCTACCACCACCTTGGGCGCGCCAGGGACGGCAGTGCCGCCACCAACCTGCTGCAGATCGCCGGGGCCGAGCACCGGCAACGCATAGGCCTGGGCTGCAAAGTCGTTAAGGGGGATCAACCGCTTGAGCGACAGCGTCCGGGCCAGAGCGGAGATGGAAAATGCCCAGTTGATGTTTACCATGCGCACGTCGTCGCCACGGATGGGCGCCGCGATAGCGATAACGGCCTCGTCAGGTCGCTGGCTTGGCGGAAGCATGCCGAGGTAGGCGGCAAGCAGGCGGTCGAGTCCCGGGAACTCCCGGTTGCGGAAGGTTTCGACGGTGTCTACCGTTCCGCCCGGGCGGGCGATGGCGCAGCGTGTGTTGGTGCCCCCGATATCTGCGATCAGCCATCCCATCGCCGGAAGCATACACGGTGAATCGGGCCCAAAAAAAAACCGCCCCTGGGCAAGGGGCGGTGGGGATGGGCCTAGATGTCGTGTCGTATTTTTTTTATTGTTGTTATTTTTGTTCTTCTTAGCGAGGTTCTGTCCGGTTATTGGGTCCTGAGATGGGTTTTGGGGCTTGGGGCTTGGGGCTTGGGTTGCTTTGATCTCTCAGGTAACCATTCAGTGGGGCCTCGCTGGAGATAAGTGCAGCAACCGTGCCAGGCCGGACCGGACACTGTTCGGATTTGACAGAAGGGCTTGAAGCAGCCCAATTCTGTGCGGCAGTTCACGGGATCTGGTGGCCCCGCGGGGAGGCTCAAGCCTGGGGAAGGAGCCTGCCAGTGGCCAGTTCAGCCCGTTTGTATAGAGGCGCGACAGGGCGGGCGGCCCACCTTGTGGCCCACGTCCGGGTCCCTTCGCCGTTATCTATAAAAAACATAAACTTAGCGACTATATGCGCCCTGTAAAGCTTGTCGACTCAGCGCGCAGGCTAGGCGTTAAGGTCCGGGATCATGGCGCTCTCGAGGCGCGTGATGATGTCCTTCAGGCGCAGCTTTTCTTTTTTTAGCCGTTGCACCCTCAACTGATCAACGCTGGCGTCCCGGGCCAGAGACGCAATAGTGACGTCCAGGTCCCGATGCGCCACCCGCAGTTCCTTAAGGCGCAGCAACTTGCTGAACACATCGGTGTTGATGTTGTCGGTCATGGCCGGCGTTCTTGGTGGGGACTGGGGCGCCTTTTCTTGCGGCTCAAGGATACCAGTCGCGGACACTACCCGCGCAGCAGCGCAAGCCAGTTCCGCCCGGGGTCGCCGCTGGCAACAAAGTGGGGGTTCAGAACCTCGCTCCGGGTGTTGTACCTGAGGGGCTGGCCCTCGAGATCCAGCACGGTGCCACCGGCGGCCTCCAGCACCGCCTGGGCGGCGGCGGTGTCCCATTCGGAGGTCGGCCCGAGCCGCGGGTAAAAGTCAGCCTCACCCTCAGCCACCAGGCAGAACTTGAGCGAGCTGCCCATGGACAACAGGGTGTGATCACCAAGCCGCGCCAGAATGTCATCCAGGCTCGACCCGCGATGCGAGCGGCTCCCGGCCACGCGCACTGGCGGCACCGCTGGCGACCGCACACGAATCGGCCGGCCGGGTCCGCCCTCGTCGGACCGGTACGCGCCACCGCCGGCATAGCCGTAGTAATCCCTCCCCAGTGCTGGCGCGTGGACCACGCCAAGCACGGGGGCATGCCCGCGGACCAGGGCGATGTTCACCGTGAACTCGCCGTTGCGCTTGATGAACTCCTTCGTGCCATCGAGGGGATCCACAAGCCAGAACTCCCGCCAGGGTTGCCGGGCAGCCCACGGGATGGCAGCCGACTCTTCCGACCACACCGGCACGGCAGGGGACAGGCGGGCAAGGCCGGCCACGATGACCTCGTGGGCAGCTCGGTCGGCGGCGGTCAGTGGCGACTGATCGGCCTTGGTCTCTATGCCCAGGTCTGTCCGGGCGTAGATCGTGCTGATGGCCCGACCGGCGGCCCGCGCCAGGTCCAACACGCCGGGCAACAGCGTCTCGAGGGGTTTACTGGCCAGACCTGACATGGGCGTGGACGCTACAATATTTCCCGATGCGTGACTGGCGAAAATTCGACACGATTCTCCTGGACATGGACGGGACCATTCTCGATCTGGCTTACGACAACTATTTCTGGCTGGAGCTGGTCCCGCGCTGCCTGGCCCGGGACCGCAAGGCGAACCTCGCTGAGGTCACGGCGGAGCTCTATGCGCAGTTTGCCCGGGTGCAGGGTCGTCTCGAGTGGTATTGCCTGGATTACTGGACGGAGCAGCTGTCGCTGGATCTGCGCGCCCTCAAGAGTGCCAGCAGTCATCGGGTGCAGTACCTGCCCGGCGCCGTCGGCTTCCTGCGCACCTTACAGGCTTCGGGCAAATCCGTCGCCGTGCTGACCAATGCCCACGGCCACACCCTCGAAGTGAAGAAGGCGGTCGCCGGGCTTGGCCGCTGGATCAATACGTTTGTTTCTTCCCACGAGTTTGGTGTCCCCAAGGAATCGGCGGAGTTCTGGGTGGCGGCACAGCACCGTCTGGGCTTCGATCCGGCCAGAACACTGTTCATCGATGACAGCCTGCCGGTCCTGGATGCGGCCGCCGCCTGCGGCATTGCTGGAGTGCTGGCTGTGACCTGCCCGGATTCGACGCAGCCTGCCCGGGTCGTGGCGAGCCATGTCTCAGTGCCGGGCCTCGGCCACCTGGTGTAGGAGCGCCGACCGGCGCGGCCGTATAGTGGAATCGCGCCTAAAGGCGCTCCTACCAGGCCCCTACCGGCCCCGCCGCCCGCCGCCACCGCCCGGCCGTCCGCCGCCGCCGGAACGCCCACCGCCTCCCGGCCTGCCGCCACTGCCACCTCGGCCCCCCGGTCGGCCGCCCTGAGGCGGGTACTTGCGCGGGGCCCAGGGCGGAATCTTGACGCCTTCCAGCATGGCGGGTTCCACCGTCCCTACCGGGATGCGATGACCGATGTAGTCCTCAATTTCCGGCAGCGAGAAGGCGTAGGTTTCGCAGGCGAAGCTGACCGAGTCGCCGCTCGCGCCGGCCCGGGCCGTCCGGCCGATGCGGTGCACGTAGTCGGGCGCGTCCTGGGGTAGGTCGTAATTGATCACGTGGCTCACGTCGGGTACGTGGAGTCCCCGGGAGGCAACGTCTGTCGCCACGAGCACGGGAAGAGTGCCTTCCTGGAAGTCCTTCAGCATGCGCAGCCGCTTGTTCTGGGGTACATCTCCGTTGATGGCCTCCGCCGGCAGCCCGTTGTGGGCCAGCAGCCGGGCAATCTCTTCCGCCGCACGCTTGGTGTTGACAAAGACCATCGTGCGCCGGGCCTGCATGCTGCGCAGAAGGCCGACCAGCAGGCGACCCTTTTCCTCGTTACCCGGGAAGTAGACGCACTGGGTGACGAGGTCCACGGTCTTCTTGTCCGGCTCGATCTGCACGGTCTCCGGGTTGTTCATGTGCTCGTAGGCGAGCTCAAGAACCCGGTGACCCAGAGTGGCTGAGAACAGCAGGTTCAGTCGCTTGTCGGGCGGCGGCAGTCGACGCAGCAGGAAACGAATGTCCTTGATGAAGCCGAGGTCGAACATCCGGTCGGCCTCGTCCATCACGAGCACCTGGGCGTGACTAAGCGTGTAGATGTGCTGGCGGAAATAGTCGATGAGCCGGCCTGGCGTGCCGATCAGCACATCGACGCCCCGCTGGAGTTCCTCCCGCTGTTTGTCGTAATCGGCTCCGCCATAGACGACAGACATTCGCAGGCCGGTCGCACTGCCAAGAATCAGGGCGTCCGAGTGAATCTGTACCGCCAGTTCCCGGGTGGGAGCCAGGATCAATGCCCGGGGGCTGGGCTGGTCGCTGCGCGGCGCGGGATGTTTCAGCAGGTGATTGAACATGGCGAGCAGAAAGGCAGCGGTCTTGCCCGTCCCGGTCTGCGCCTGTCCGGCGACGTCCCTGCCCTGGAGGGCGATAGGGAGCGTCTGCGCCTGGATGGGCGTGCATTGCTGGAACCCCGCAGCACGGACGCCCACGAGTATCTCGGGAGGTAAACCCAGTTCTGAAAACAAGACGTTGTGGTCGCGACTCATGTCACCCTACAGTCAAAAGCGAACCGTCCCCCTTGCAAAAGCCGGCGGGACAGGTTCAAATTGCCAAATCCGCCGCGCGCCTCAGAGGCTTCAAGGCTGCGGCCCAAATACGATTCTAGACACAGATTCCAGACGGGCTACCCCAGGTTAGTTGACCCGGACGGGACACGCAGGAAGCTCCAGAGAACGCTTCTCGATTCCGGATTGTGCCCTATCCGGCCCCGCGCTTCACGCCGGCTTCGTTGAAGAAGCCCGCCTGATGCCCCGAAGCGACTTCCGAGGAAGGCCTGCTAACGGTGTTCAGCCTGAGGGGTTGAACCTGCTGGCGCTGCTGATCCCGTCGGACATTCCTTAACAAACTCTGCACACCATTCCCTTAAACACCAACCAACAGGACCATCCAGAGGACCATGAGCATAGTTCACGTCTCCGATGCCACATTCGAAGCGCAGGTATTGAAGTCCACCCGTCCCGTCCTCGTGGACTTCTGGGCCGAGTGGTGTGGCCCCTGCAAGAGTATTGCGCCGATCCTCGAGCAGATCGCCATCGAGTATCAGGACCGTATCGAAATAGCCAAGGTCGATGTCGAAGGCAGCCAGAGCACGGCCATGAAGTACGGCATCCGCAGTATCCCGACGCTGATGCTTTTCAGGGACGGCGTGGTCGAGGCTCAGCACGTTGGCATCGTCTCCAGAGAGCAATTGCAGAAGCTCCTCGAAGCCAAGCTGTAGCGGGCCGCACGAACTCACCAGACTCAACTATCCAGTTTCACTTTCAAGGATCCATGCATGAGAGGCTATCTCGGCAATTCAGCCCGTAATCGCTCCAAGGGCGGTGGCGGCGGCAACGTCGGTGGCGGTGGCGGTGGCGGTAACGGCAATGTTGCCGGTGGCAACGTCGGCGGCGGTAACAGCAACGGCAACACGGGCGGTGGTCACCGCAACCGCAATGACGACATGGGTCGGCGCCCGCCGCGCCGTCAAGGGGACCACGAGGAGGTCGTCTCGTTCTCTGAGGATGAGGTGATTCCCAAGAGTCAGCTTGAGGGCGGCGCCAATCTGCTGAACCTCAACGAACTCAAGACCAGACCGCCGGTTGAGCTGGTGGGCATGGCGGAGGCGATGGGCATCGAAGGCATGGCCCGCTCCCGCAAGCAGGACATCATCTTTGCGATCCTGAAAGCCCATGCCCAGCGAGGCGAGAACATCTTTGCCGACGGTGTGCTCGAGATCCTGCAGGATGGCTTTGGTTTCCTGCGCTCGGCCGATAGCTCCTACCTGGCTGGCCCCGATGACATCTACGTGTCACCGAGTCAGATCCGCCGCTTCAACCTGCGGACTGGCGACACCGTTTCCGGCCTGATTCGCCCGCCGAAGGAAAGCGAGCGGTACTTCGCGCTCCTCAAGGTCAGCGAGATCAACTTCGACGCCCCCGAAAATGCACGCAACAAGGTACTTTTTGAGAACCTCAAGCCGCTGTTCCCGAAGAAGCGGCTGGGCCTGGAGCAGGGCAACGGCAGTACCGAGGACCTGACTGCCCGGATCATCGATCTCTGCGCTCCGATCGGCAAGGGCCAGCGCGGCCTGATCGTCTCGCCGCCCAAGGCCGGCAAGACGATGCTCCTGCAGAACATCGCCATGTCCATCACCACCAACCACCCGGAGTGCTTCCTGATTGTGCTGCTCATCGACGAGCGGCCCGAGGAAGTGACGGAGTGGGAGCGCAGCGTGCGTGGTGAAGTGGTGTCCAGCACCTTTGACGAGCCGGCCAGCCGGCACGTGCAGGTGGCCGAGATGGTCATCGAAAAGGCCAAGCGCCTCGTTGAGCACAAGAAAGACGTAGTGATTCTCCTCGACTCCATCACCCGTCTCGCCCGGGCCTACAACACCGTGGTGCCTTCCTCCGGCAAGGTGCTGACCGGCGGCGTGGACGCCAACGCCCTCCATCGTCCCAAGCGCTTCTTTGGCGCGGCACGCAACATCGAGGAGGGCGGCAGTCTCACGATCCTGGCCACCGCACTCATCGACACGGGCTCGAAGATGGACGACGTGATTTACGAGGAGTTCAAGGGCACCGGCAACATGGAGATCCACCTGGATCGCCGCATCGCCGAGAAGCGCGTTTTCCCCGCGATCAACATCAACCGCTCTGGTACCCGCCGTGAGGAGCTCCTCACGAAGGAAGACGAGCTGCAGAAAATGTGGATTCTCCGGAAGGTGCTGCACCCGATGGACGAGCTTACAGCCGTCGAGTTCCTGCTCTCGAAGATGCAGGACACAAAGAAGAACGTCGATTTCTTCGACTCGATGAAGCGCTAACCCTTCTCAAGGGGCCTGACGTAGGAGCGGCTTCAGCCGCGACCTCCGTCAGGCCCCGATGATCTCCCGAAATTCTTCGATAACCTGAGGTAGTCCGGTGGCCTCAGCTGATACCCCGCAATACCCCAGCCAGCTCCAGCGTCACGCGCAGCGACGCAACCCGGAAGCCCAGTGTGACGAGTGCAACGAGCAGAAGGCCGATGCCCGGCATGAGCGCGGCAGTGCCCTGATTGATGCTCATCTGGAAAGGCACCCGCAGCCCAGCCGGCGGGAACGACCGGGTCGTCAGCGTCTTGACCCCAAGCCAGGCAGCCATGGCTGCCACGCCCAGCAGCAGCACCAGCTTCACCAGTTCCTCGTAGATGAGCCGGTTCGCCTGCAGGGCGCTGGTAGCAGCCGCCCCCGGCAGTCCGTAGAGGGCATTGGCCATGGGCCACAGCAAGAGAAACCACGCCGCGGCAAATAGCCCGGTACCCATCAGCCAGCGGCGTCGGATAGCCGGGTCAGCAGGAATCATGCGGGAGAAGTTCCGCACACAAACAGCAGCAGTTCCTCAGCCGCGTTGGGCAGCGTAACCGTCCGTTTGACCCGCATGCCTATAGCCACCGGCGGACCCGCGCCCGGTAGGCGGCAAACTCAGCGCCAAAGAGTGCCGAGAGAGCGCGTTCCTCCGGTCCGATCTGGAACCGGTTCATGTAGAGCACGAACAGCGGGGCCCCGATGAGGCCGGCTAGCGTGCCTAGCCAGGCAGACCAGGCCAGCAGCCAGGCACCCATGCCGACGTACATCGGGTTACGGCTGTAGGCGTAGATTCCGGACGTGACCAGCGCCGTCGTGGTTTCCGGTTTTACCGGATTCAGAGTGGTTTTAGCCCGGCTGACCGTGCGGGCCCCGGCGCCGGCCAAGGCGAGGCCCAGAAGAACGAATGCGATGGCGCCCCCGAGCCGCACCGGGAATGGCAGGGTGGTCTGCGCGGAGGCGGACGAAGCCAGCCAGGCGACGAGGCCTATCAGCAAGCCGGCAAGTGGCGGCGGGATTCTGGTTTCGAGGGCGTTCATGGTTTCCCCGTTGCACGGTAAGTGAAACTCTGCCGAGAGGCAGAATTGCAGAAAAGCGGTAAAGCCGCAATTCTAGCGGCCATGAAAGCCGCACTCACAATCAGCAGCCGCGGAACGGTGACCCTGACCGCCAGGCTCCGGCAGAGCCTGGGGCTCAAGGCCGACGATCAATTAATTGCCGCTACAGTTCCAGAGGGTCTGCTGCTCCGGCCCGCTGTCACGTTGCCGGTCGAGATCTATACAGAGCGAAGAATCGCCGAGTTCGATGCAGCGGAGGCGGAACTCGCCCGGGTACAGGCGCCCAAGAAGCGGCGTGGCCGTTCACGTGCCTGCCACGTCCTTATCCAGGGTGCTTTGCGGGAAGAAGTGAGGGGAGTGCCTTCACGCCTACGATGTTGCACTGACGTGCAGGGGTTGGTGGGGATTGAGGTTAGGGTCGGGATCGCGCCTAAAGGCGCTCCTACAGGCCTCGCTCAATTGCTCGATAGCCGATATCGCGGCGGTACAGCGCGTCCTTGAACTTGATCTGCTCCACGACCCGGTAGGCCTCTGTTTGCGCTGCCTGCACCGAGTCTCCGGTGCCGACGACGCATAAGACCCGCCCGCCGCGGGTCACAATCTTGTTGTGCGCATCGACTCCGGTGCCCGCATGGAAGACCTTGCTGGTCGCTGATGGCGCGGTGGGCAGGCCCGAGATCTCGTCACCCTTGCGGTAGTCGCCGGGGTAGCCGGCGGCGGCCATCACCACGCCGACGGCGGGGCGGGGGTCCCACTCGATCTTCGTTTTGCCGAGCTTGCCGTCCAGCGCGGCGTCGATCAGTTGCAGGAGTCCGGTTTTCAGGCGGAAGAGAATCGGCTGGGTTTCCGGGTCGCCGAAGCGGCAGTTGAACTCAAGGACCTTCGGCGTACCGTCCGGGCCGATCATCAGCCCCGCATAGAGGAAGCCGGTGTAGCGCACGCCTTCCTCCCGCAAGCCCTCCACGACCGGACGCAGCACTTCGTTCATCACGCGCTGGGCAATGGCATCGGTGACCACCGGCGCGGGTGAATAGGCGCCCATGCCGCCCGTGTTCGGGCCCTGGTCCCCATCGTCCCGGGCCTTGTGATCCTGGGACGTGGCAAGCGGCAGGATCGCGCCGTCTACCCCGACCATCGCGATGAAGCTCGCCTCCTCGCCAATCAGAAACTCCTCGATCACCACCCGGGCGCCCGCGTCACCGAAGCTGCGCTCGCCCAGCATGTCGAGCACCGCGGCGTGAGCCTCCTTCAGCGTCTGCGCGACGACGACGCCCTTGCCGGCGGCGAGACCGTCAGCCTTGACAACGATCGGGGCGCCCACCTCCTCCAGGTAGGCTTGGGCCTCCTCCAGATCCGTGAAGGACGCGTGGCGCGCCGTTGGTATCCGGTGCCGGACCATGAATTCCTTGGCGAAGGTCTTGGAGCTTTCGAGCCGCGCCGCTTGCTTCCGGGGGCCGAAGCAGCGCAGGCCCGAGTTCCAGAAGCGGTCAACGATCCCGGCAGCGAGGGGCCCCTCGGGGCCGATCACGGTGAGTCCGACGTGCTCTTCTTTTGCGAGTTTCAGGAGCGCGTCGATGTCCTCTGCAGCGACCGGGGCGTTGCGTACTTTTGGTTCTAGTGCGGTGCCGGCGTTGCCAGGCGCGACGATGACTTCCTCGACATCCTTCGACTGGGCCAGCTTCCAGGCCAAGGCGTGTTCGCGGCCGCCGCCGCCGACGACAAGAATTTTCATGGCTAGTGCCGGAAGTGCCGCATGCCGGTGAACAGCATGGCCATGCCGTGCTCGTCCGCGGCAGCGATCACTTCAGCATCCCGCACGGAGCCGCCAGGCTGAATGATGGTGCGGATGCCGAAACTGGCCGCCAGGTCCACCCCATCCCGGAAGGGAAAGAAGGCGTCGGAGGCGAGAGTCGCGCCGGTGGTCTTGAGGCCTGCTTCCTCGGCTTTCCAGACCGCGATGCGCACGCTCATCACGCGGCTCATCTGCCCCGCGCCGATGCCAATGGTGGCGCCGTCCCGGACCAAAAGGATTGCGTTGGACTTCACCGAGCGCACCAGATTCCAGGCCAACTCCGCGTCGGCCCGCTCGGCGGCAGTGGGCTGGCGTTTGGTGACAACGCGCAAGTCACCCCCGGAGAGCGTTGCCACGTCGGCGTCTTGCACCAGCATGCCGCCTTCGAGTTGCTCAACCCGCAGCCCGGGGGGCAGCACCGGGCGCAGCGCCCCGGTCTCCAGCACGCGAATGTTCGGCTTCCGTGCCAGCGCTGTCAGCGCCTCGGGCGTGTAGGCCGGGGCCACCATGACTTCGACAAACTGCCGTTCGATGATCAGGGTTGCCAGTGCGCCATCCACGGTGGCGTTGAAGGCGATGATGCCGCCGAAGGCGGACGTCGGGTCCGTGGCATAGGCCTTCTCATAGGCAGCGACGGTGGAGGTGGCCAGGCCCACGCCGCAGGGGTTCGCGTGCTTGACGATGACGCAGGCGGGCGCTGCCAGCGAGCGCACGCACTCGAGGGCCGCATCCGCATCTGCCAGATTATTGAAGGAGAGCTCTTTCCCCTGGCGGAACGTCGCACCCACCACGGTATCGGCAGCGCCACCGGGGAGCGTGTACAGGCCCGCCCGCTGGTGGGGGTTCTCGCCGTAGCGAAGCGTGTCCCGCAAGGTCAGTCCCAGCGGGTACCGGACCGGCAGGGCCGTGTCGCCATCAGCCTGGCGCAGCCAGTTGAAGACAGCGGCATCGTAGCTGGCCGTGTGGGCGAATACTTTGCGGGCTAGATAGCGGCGGGTGTCGACGCCCACACTACCGTTTTGTTCGAGTTCCCTGAGCACACGCTCGTAGTCTGCCGGGTCCACAACCACGGCAACGAAGGCGTGGTTCTTCGCCGCGGCCCGCAGCATCGCGGGACCGCCGACGTCGATATTCTCGATGGCGTCCTCCCGGGTGCAGCCCCGGCGGCTCACGGTGGCTTCGAAGGGGTAGAGGTTGACTACCAGCAGGTCGATAGCGTCGATGCCGTGCTCACGCAGCACCGCGTCGTCTACTGCACGGCGGCCCAGCAGGCCCCCGTGAATGGCGGGGTGGAGGGTTTTTACCCGCCCGTCCATGATCTCTGGAAAGCCAGTAATTTCAGAGACATCCGTGACCGGCTGGCTGGCATTCCGGAGTGCGGCAGCCGTGCCGCCGGTAGAGATCAGGTCGAAGCCGAGGGCCCGGAGCCGGGCGGCGAGATCGACCACGCCGGCCTTGTCGGACACGCTGATGAGTGCCCGCTTCATGCTGCCGAGCGACGCCAGGCGCCAGGTCCCACCATGGCAGCCGCTCTAGCCGAGCAGTTGGTAGTGCCGGAGCTTCTTGCGCAAGGTGGCGCGATTGATGCCAAGAATCTCGGCGGCCACGCTCTGGTTGCCCTTGGTGTAGTCCAGCACCGTCTTGAACAGGGGCTCTTCGACTTCACCCAAAACGAGTTCATACAGATCACCCGGCCGATGGCCGTTGAGATCGCCGAAGTATTTCTGCAGTGCTTCTTCAGTGTAGTCACGGAGAGGGCGGTTCCTGACGCGAACGGTGGACGCACCGTGGCGTGGCGAAGTGTGTTTCTTGGCTGAGTTCTTGCTGCGTACGCTTTTCGCCACCACTCCGCGACTCCCCCAAGAAAGACCAACCCCGGTTGCCGTTATGGTGTCAGCCGCTGCGGGCAATATCACCAAAGGCAATGATTCTAAAGCGCTTGTAAAACCCTGGATACTCGCGGCGAATCGTCGAAGAATTATTGGCCACTCGCGAGTGAGCGAAAGCATAGCACGATGAAACGGAGTGCTGGGTTCTTGTTCAGCGTATCTGCGCAGTGGTTAATTGCAGGTTGGTCCGCAGGAGCCCGTGTGCCCGCTGCTGCGCCTGTGGACAAACAGTTGCGCGTGATTCGTGAGGTGAGTTCAGCGCAGAAAGGGTTCGCGCTCGGCCCGGCAGAGCATGCCTTCCCGCTGGCTCATCACGCACACGTCCACGTCGAAGCCCAGGGCATCCCTACCGGGATCCTTCAGGCTGATCTCTACTGGAATCAGTGTGCCCGGACTGACCGGCTCCCGGGGCCGTGGTGTCTTGCCCAGGTATTCCGCGGGCCGGAAGACGCGGGAACCCAGCGGCCTCGCGAGGCCATCGCGCAGCGTGACCCGCACGAAGGGCAGGCCTACTGGCTTGTCACCCGCGACGGCTATGCGGGCGAGAATGTCGAGAGCGCCCCGGCTGCTGCGATCGGCGATGGCCTCCGAGGTGCGCACCTGATAGGCCTGAAGGTCCCAGGCGGGCCATAACGGCAGACCCAGGGCCGCGTACATCCGCTGCAGGGGTTCGGCCAGCACGGCATTGGTCGCCAGCTCGTCCCGTTGTTGGTGAAGCACTTGCATTGCGAGCATCAGGGCGAGCAACGCACTGCCACCGGTGTAGGCCCAGCCCCGCCCGGAACTCGGCGTCTCCGGCGTCGCGGGCGGCGTCCAGAGGAAGGGCCGGTCTGCCGTGCGGAGTTGCGGTTCCGGTTCCGGTTCCGGTTCCCCGGGAGTGACGCGCTCGGATGCAGTGCTCGGGTCCTCCGGGAGGTCGACGGCAAAGTCCGCTGGCAGTGGCGCTGGTGGTTGCGCCTCTGCCTCTGGCGGGGATTCCCAGAAGGCATCCTCGCTGATCACATACACAGGTTCGGGAGGGGCCTCGTCGGCCGGAACCTCCGTGAGGAGCGACTGCCAGTCCGCATCCTCACCCTGCTCAGGGTCGCGGGCTTCGCTGGCGAGCGCCCGATAGAGGCCCGCCTGGTCCACGGTGTCGGAGCCGATTCCCTGGCCCACATCGGCTTCGGCCGCCGGGGCGGCCTCGGCTTCGGATGCCACGTCGGGCTCCGGCGCGCTGGCCGGTCCCGAGTGCTGCTCCGGGTCATTTCCAGCGAAAAAGTTGGACCATTTGTCTTCCGGAATATCGAACTCGAGGGTGTCCTCGCTGACCGGAAGTGGCACATAGGTTGCGGCGAACTCCAGCTCGGGAGGTGCTGAGGGCCGTTCAGGTTCAGCGGGCAGGCCCGCCGGGGCAGTGGGTGCGGTTCCGACGGCTGCGCCGGGGTCCGACTCGGTCGGCAGTGTGAGTTGCTGGAGGGTTACGGTGGGAGGCAGTTGGTCAGCCAGAGTGGCCAGGGCGTTAAACGTGGCTGAGCAGTGGCCGCAGCGCACGTAGCCTTCGGCGACGCGCAGCTCGTTGGTGCTAATGCGGAACACGGTGCCGCACTCGGGACAATTGGTGTACATCGTTCTAGTGCGCCATGGCCCCGGTCAGCAACACCCACCCGCCCTGTTCATCGGCAATCGCTAGACGGACCCAGGGCTGGAATGCCGCGATGACCTCGTTAGCCTGCTCGGCAAGGATACCGCTCAATGCCACCCGGGTTCCCGCTCGGCCGAAGCGGCGCAGCTCCGGCGCCAGGCGGACGAGTGGGCCAGAAAGAATGTTGGCCACCAGCACGTTGAAAGAGTCCGGGCAGGCGGCGGGCAGCAATGCCGTCGGCCTACCCGCCGTCAGCCGTGCCCCACAGCCGTTACGGGTGCCGTTATCGACCGTGGCGATCAAGGCCTGCGGGTCGATATCCACGGCCACAGCCTCCCGGGCCCCGAGGGCGAGGGCAGCAATCGCCAGTATCCCGGACCCGCACCCGTAGTCGAGCACCGTCTGGCCTACCAGCAGCTGGCTGTCCAGCCACGCCAGGCACATGGCGGTGGTCGGGTGGGTGCCGGTGCCGAAGGCGAGGCCGGGTTCAAGCAGGACACTGACGCCGGCCGGGTCGGGACAGGCCTGACCCGCGGGGCAGATCCACAGCCGCCGACCGAAGCGCAGGGGTTTCAGGGTGCGGCGCCACTCCGCGTCCCAGTCCCGGTCCGCTACGATTTCAAAGGACAGCCGGGCCCCCGGGAAAGCTGCCAGGACCTGCTCGCGGGACAACGTGGGCGGCAGGAGGGCCGTCACCCGGACGGCCGCCCAGAGGGGAGTTGCGCCGGGCTCCGGCTCAAGAATCTCCTCGTCGTCCGCGCCCTGGGTCCAGGTCACCAGGGCTCCGAGTCCCTCGAACGCCGCTTCCACCCCCGCCACGCCAGCCTGCGGGCAGTTCACGGCGGCCTGCAGCCAGCGCTCGGTCATCGTTGCCGCTCAGATCCGCAGTTTCTTCTCGAGGTAGTGAATGTCCGTGCCCCCGCGGCGAAAGGCCGCGTCCTCACAGAGGTCCCGATGCAACGGGATGTTGGTCTTGATACCGTCCACCACCATCTCGCTCAACGCGATGCTCATGCGGGCAATGGCCGATTCCCGGTCATCGCCATGGGCAATGACCTTGGCCACGAGCGAATCGTAGAACGGCGGCACGGTGTAGCCGCTGTACAGGTGGCTGTCCACGCGAATGCCCGGACCGCCGGGCGGGTGCCAGACGTCCACCTTGCCCGGTGAGGGCATGAACGTGCGGGGGTCCTCGGCATTGATGCGGCATTCCACCGCGTGACCGCGGACGACCAGATCTTCCTGGCGGAACGACAGTTTCTCGCCGGCCGCAATCTTGAGCTGTTCCTTGACGATGTCGATGCCGGTGATCAGTTCCGTTACCGGGTGCTCCACCTGGACCCGGGTGTTCATCTCGATGAAGTAGAACTCACCATTTTCGTAGAGGAACTCAAAGGTGCCGGCACTGCGATAGCCGATCTCCCGGCAGGCTTCAACGACCCGGGCGCCCATCTTCATGCGCAGTTCGTGGGGGATGCCTGGCGCCGGCGCTTCCTCGAGAACCTTTTGATGCCGGCGCTGCATTGAGCAGTCCCGGTCGAACAGGTGGACCGCGTTGCCATGGGCATCGGCCAGCACCTGGAACTCGATATGCCGGGGCTTCTCGAGGTATTTCTCCAGGTAAACGGTGCTGTTGCCGAAGGCCGAACCGGCCTCGACGCGCGTCATCGCGATGGCATTGAGCAGCGTGGCGTCGCTGTGCACCACGCGCATGCCCCGGCCGCCACCGCCGCCGGCTGCCTTGATGATCACGGGATACCCGATCGACCGGGCCATCGCCCGGGTCTCATCGCCGTCCTCACCCAGAGGGCCGTCGGAGCCGGGCACACAAGGCACGCCGGCGGCCCGCATGGCTGTCTTGGCGGAGATCTTGTCTCCCATCAACCGGATCACCTCCGGTGGCGGGCCGACGAAGATGAAGCCACTGCGTTGCACGCGCTCCGCAAAATCGGCGTTCTCGGACAGGAAGCCGTAGCCTGGGTGGATGGCCACCGCGTCCGTGACTTCCGCTGCACTGATGATGGCCGGCATGTTCAGGTAGCTCTGCGCGGAGGGCGGTGGGCCTATACACACCGTCTCGTCGGCGAGCAGTACGTGCTTCTGGCTGGCGTCGGCCGTCGAGTGCACGGCCACGGTCTTGATGCCCAGTTCGCGACAGGCGCGTTGAATGCGCAGCGCGATCTCACCCCGATTGGCGATGACGACTTTGTCGAGCATCGGCGGCTTAAGGTTCGATAATGAACAGCGCCTGGCCGAACTCGACCGGCTCACCGTTCTTCGCGAGGGCTGCAACGACCTTGCCGGCCACGTCGGCCTCGATCTGGTTCATCATCTTCATGGCTTCGATGATGCACAGGGTGGCGCCGGCCTGGACCTGATCGCCGATCTTCACGAAGTTCGGTGAGCCGGGAGAGGGCGATTCATAGTAGGTGCCCACCATGGGTGACAGGACTTTGTGGCCCGTGGCCTCCGGTGCAGCGGCCGGTGCTGCCGGGGCTGCTGGGCCGGCACTACCGGCTGCCGGGGGAGCGGCGAAATAGGGTTGGGGAGGGAGCGTGTACTGGGCCGGCGCGTTGGTCATGTGACGACTGATGCGCACCGATTCCTCGCCCTCGGTGATCTCCAGCTCGGCGAGGCCAGATTCTTCCAGCAGCTCGATGAGTTTCTTTACCTTGCGGATATCCATGAAAGTCCTCGCTTAGTCGGGTCGGGGCCGGGCGAGTTGCTCGCAGGCCGCCTGAAGGGCCAGGAGATAACCGTGGGCACCCAGCCCGGCGATCACACCAACGGCCACGTCGGATACGTAGGAGTGCCGCCGGAATTCCTCCCGGGCGTAGACGTTGCTGAGATGAATTTCGATAAACGGGATGCCAACGGCCAGGAGTGCGTCCCGCAGGGCCACACTGGTATGGGTCAGCGCACCGGGGTTGAGCAGGATGAAGTCCACGTGGCCGGCGGCTTGCTGGATGCGGTCCACCAGGGCGGCTTCCGAGTTGGTCTGGAAGGTGGCCAGTTCGTGCCCGGCAGCCTCCGCGGCGGTGGCGGCGGCCTTTTCGATATCTGCCAGGGTCGTCGAGCCGTAAAGGTGGGGCTCCCGGCGGCCGAGCAGGTTCAGGTTAGGCCCGTTTAGCAGCAATAGCTGCGCCATCGAATGAGGTCTATATCGCCGGAGATGACCGCAAGTTTACCGACTTTAGCCGGGAAATGACATAAGCAACACGTACGAAGGTA
>Ga0163144_10008476_pt1 | contig 22249 bp, 13 predicted proteins | sample OliLak19BULKMAT1_FD_123175 | JGI IMG/M metagenome (GOLD analysis project Ga0163144, IMG submission 123175) | Freshwater microbial mat bacterial communities from Lake Vanda, McMurdo Dry Valleys, Antarctica - Oligotrophic Lake LV.19.BULKMAT1 | ecosystem: Environmental > Aquatic > Freshwater >... | reverse complement strand
TGTCGCATTCTTCATGCCCTGCCGAAGAGAATGCTTGAGTCTCCAGTGGTATTCAATTTTTCGGACCTGCAGAGTTGTTTAGCCGAATGGCCGGATGTTACGCTGCCTGGTGAAATCGTTAGTGACTCCCTAATTGAACGGGTTCGCCAGATTTTAGTGGCGGTAAAAGAGGGCAAGCTATTTGCGCGCGCTGACTTTCAACCACTAATTCGCCATTTGTTGTTGCGCGAGTCGTCGGATTGCAAGGTTGCATCAAGTTTGCGAGTGCCTTCAGATTCCCCATGGCCATCCGCGGGTGATTGGAATTCACATGGTGTAGCAACAATGCGTGTTGGCGGCAGCACTTTTCTACTAACGCCTGAGCCATGGCACCCTGATTGGATTAGTGGTGACGAATCAGGTGTTTTCTCCGCTGCGTTTACAAAGAATATTGCTAGGGAGAACGGGAGTTGTACATCAGATCCGTTTGTTGCAGATGCCACGGGCTATCAGCAATACTCCAGTCCTGGGCAACGCGAGGCAGTCAGAGCGGCGTTTCTGATGCCATATGGGCACACGCTGATTGTTAATCTCCCTACCGGATCGGGCAAGAGCCTTGTTGGCCAAGCGCCATCTTTGACATATCGTCAGGATGGCAACCTCACGCTCTTCGTTGTTCCGACTGTTGCGCTTGCAATTGATCAAGCCAGGCAGATGCAGTTGTATTTGCAAAGATCTGGCCAGATGAGCGGTGCCAGACCGCTAGCTTGGTATGGTGGATTGTCGGACGCGGACCGTGCAGAAATGCGTAAGTCCCTGCTTGACGGAACCCAACGAATTCTCTTTACGTCGCCGGAGGCTCTTACTACGTCCCTTTTGCGCACCGTCTTCGCAGTCGTGCGCAACGGTTGGTTGCGCTACCTAGTTATCGATGAGGCTCACTTAATTACTCAGTGGGGTGACGAGTTTCGGCCGGCATTTCAGGCCCTCGCTGGTCTTCGAAACAGCCTGCTCGGACAAGCGGGAAGCAACAAATTTCGCACCCTACTACTCAGCGCGACTTTTACGCTGGAGACGGTTGAGACCTTAGCTACGCTGTTTGGCCCTAAAGACCATGTTCAGATGGTGTCTGCGGTGCATCTTCGCCCGGAACCGCAATATTGGTTCTCTCGCGCCTACTCCATTGCGGAGAAAGAAAAACGCGTTCTCGAGGCTTTGGCGCATGCGCCAAGGCCGTTTCTGCTATACGTGACGACCCGAAAAGACGCACAAAAATGGCATGACATCCTTACGAACCGTGCGGGCTATCAGCGAGTGCAGCAGTTCGATGGTGGAACGCCAGATCAAGTGCGCAGTAGGATAATTCACGACTGGATTGGAAACAAATTAGACGGTGTGGTGGCAACATCAGCATTTGGAGTTGGCATCGATAAGGCGGACGTGCGTACAGTTATTCACGCCGCGATTCCAGAAACACTGGACCGTTTTTATCAGGAGGTAGGTCGAGGCGGGCGCGACGGCAAGCCATCAGTCAGTTTGTTAGTTTATGAAGACAGCGACTGGCGCCTCCCGCAAGGGATGTCAACGCCTACGCTGATCTCGAATGAACTGGGTTTTTCACGCTGGCAGGCACTCTTTAACAGTAGCACTAAATCTGGAAACGAGGGGCTATTCAAGGTTGATTTAGGAGCAGTAAGACCAGGACTCGCCGGTAACAGCGACGAGAATGTCAAGTGGAATATGCGCACATTGTTGCTCATGTCTCGCGCAGGCTTCATCGAACTTAATATCGAGCCGAATGGTCTGCCTGAGAATCCTCACGATGAAGATTTGCCATCCTCTCCACTAGCGGCCATGGCGTCTGTGAGAATTCGAACTTTACGAGACGACCACCTACTTGAGGAGTCCTGGGAAAAGGTGGTTTCGCCATCACGCGATAAGACATTGCGCGCTGGGGAGCGAAATTTAGAACTCATGCAAGGAATTCTTGAGAACGGTAAAGAAGTTTCGATGACATTGGCTGACCTCTATCAAATTAGGTCACCGGTGTGGTCAGTGACGGTTACTAGAGTGTGCGGGGGTTGTCCCGAAGACAGGCTCAGCAAAGTCCAACATAGTAGATATCACGTGCCTATTGCGGCGCCAATTCACAATGTTGTACCGCCCAAACTAGTGAGTTGGAAGGAGAAATTTCCGTACCTTGATCCAAGATTCGGAATTATCTTCTACGGTAAAGCTGATTCTTTTCGGCTTCTGACCAAGTTCGTCAAGTGGTTGATCAGCGAATGTGACGTTCAGGAAGTCTGTGTGAGCGAGGGAATTGGATTGGCACGCTCTGCCGAATGGCGTCAGTTGTATCGCAATGCGCCAAGTGGAGTCGTTGTGCATCGCACCACCCTTCAACTTGATGAGGAACCATACTCGCCTCTCGCAAGGGTGACAATCTTCGACCAAACGGCGACTGCGCGCGAGATAGAAACTGCGCTAATGCTGCAGCGACCTATGCACCTTGTCTTTTTACCAATTGATACTGCCGATCCTCGCGATCCAAATAGGTCTCTTTCAGAATCACCTATTGACTCGATGAGATTAGAGCAACTTTTAGCGACAATTGACCAATGACAATAGTTAACTACGCAAGCGATGGGCTATATCCCGAACTCATTGTCCTATTTCGGGCAGTCGCACATGCAAAAGAGATGTCGGCCGAGGATCTAATTTCTTGTTGTCTCCCTCCGATAGAAAAGGCAGACGAAGAAGACAGGACGAGGAAAGAAAAGGAAATTCGCAGTCGATTGGGAGGGGCTCTATCACGCTGGACAACCCTAGGTCTTTTTTCGGAGGAGCACGGAATAGTCCGACTAGGCAAAGTATTTCCTGCCCGCGGGAGACAAACGATTGACGATCTCACGGAGCGTTTGCCTTCCGTATGTCGCGAATTGATATTGGACGAGAAGCATTGCGCGCCACTTTGGGGTGACGGTGGGTTGACATCGGACTTTGTACTCGGCGTTTCGTGGCTACTTGCACAAGATATCTATCAGCTACCGACATCATTTCTCGAAGTTCAGCCACTTCAATTGGCGCAGGTTACTGATGGAAATCGGATTTCCCAAAATGATGTTCGCTGGAATGGGCTTCGATATTGGTCTCGCTATCTAGGATTTGCGACCGGTGATAGTGCCGCCTTTCAGATTGATCCCACCAGCGCTATTCGAGATCAGTTACCTGCAATTTTCGAATCTAGGAAGGAACTTCCGGCGAAAGACTTCCTACAAGCGTTGTGCGCGCGGCTTCCAGTGCTGGACTTCGGTAGGTTTCGCGTAGAAGTTGAAGACAAGCTCAATCCGGCGAAGTGGCGCAGACCGAGCGACGGTCACCTTTCAATGTCGCTTTCCTTGGCCTTAAGAAGGCTCGACCTAGACCATGTGTTGAGCCTCACTGGGCGCGCGGATGCTGGAACGAGTTTTCGTCTCACAGGACGAGGCTTTCGAAGTTGGGTTGCCTTTGAAAGTGTTGTGTGGTCGGGAGGCAAAAAATGAGCTTGACTAAGTATTGGCCGACAGTCGAAGAGATCAACAACTGCATTAAGTCTGAGGCAGAAACGGCACCAGATGAGGTCCTGCTTGCTGTTCATCAAGAGTTTCCAATTGCGTACTCAAAGGTTGGGGCCGACGGCAAGGTGGTTGCCGATGGCAAGATCGTTGCGACTGAGGATCAACTCATTAAGCATCTGCTGGGAGATGCTCCAGAGGGGAGCCTTATAGTTCCGATTACTGGGGCTTCAGGGGTTGGCAAGTCGCACCTGATTCGTATGTTGGACGCTCGTATTCGCCGTCTGATGGATAGAGACAAGTACCTTGTGATCCGTATCCCAAAGAGCGCCAGTCTTCGCAGAGTTGTGGGGCTGATACTTGAGAGCGAACCGCTGCGCAGCGCGAAATACAACGCTGTCAAGACCGCGTTCAATAAGGCACTTGGCGACGTGTCTTCTGTAGAGGACGCTGTTGTTCGATTTCAGGGTGAACTAGATATTGCGCTTCGTGACTACGCTAAGGAGGTGACGCAACGACTATATCTAGACCAAACCAATGCCGAACTGCAGGCCAGGCTAAGTCATGCATTGAAACTCCCCGTGCTGATGGCTGACGCGGTAACGGTAGGACACTTTCGTGAGAAGGTGTTTCCCCGCATCATTCAACGCGCAGTTGTTGGAATAGAAGTTGAGGGAGGGGAAATTCGGGAGGTAGGATCAGAAGATGGTCAATTTCAGGCAGAGGACTTAAATCTGAGCCTTCTTGACATTGGGGCCGCGTCGAAGGAAGTAGATACTTATTACCGGTTGTCACTGGAAACCCGCGGCGGAGTTGGCAAGACCGCCGCAGTAGATGTCTTGAACTCAGTAGTCGACCAAGCTACGCGTCAGTTGTACCAATTGAATGGGGCGCTAGGTGGCATGACTTTGGGGGACGTGATCCTCGAGATTCGACGACATTTACTAGCTGAGAACAAGGAGTTGGTAATTCTTGTAGAGGACTTCAAAGCGCTTGTTGGAATTCAGGACACGTTGGCAAAGTTACTCATACAAGAGGGGGTCACGAGTGAGGGAAGAAAATTCGCAACGATTCGATCAGCAATTGCTGTCACAGATGGCTACTTGGGAGGACGTGACACGCTGGCGACGCGTGCAGGGCGCGAGTGGGTGGTGGAAAGCCGCCTAGACTCAGAAGACGAAGCCCTAAGGCGGACCAAGAGACTTGTCGCAGCGTATCTGAATGCAGCGCGCTGCGGTGAAGGCGGCTTGAGGAAACATTACCAAGAGTTCTTTGCGGATACAAGTGGCGAACCCAGAGAATGGTTGCCGCCGATCTACTCAGACAAACACGAGGAGGATGAAGAGGCACTTAAAGCATTTGGTTATGAGGGCAAGGTCCCGCTATTTCCGTTTACGGAAAGTGCAGTTGAATGTTTGGCCCGCTCAGCAATGTCCTCTGGCAATACCCTTGTCTTCAATCCGCGATTTGTGATTAAGAATATTGTCCGCGAAGTATTGCTACTAGGCCGCGGCGCATTTCTAGAGAAAAAGTTCCCGCCACCAAGTCTAAAGGGCGGCAGCGCGGGGGCGGACGTTAGCGAATGGCTGATGTCAATGGGCCTCGTTGACGAGCAAAAGCAGAGATATCGTCGGTTAGTAGCAATTTGGGCAAATGCGCCGCAACACCGTGAAGAGATCGGACGCATACCTGCCAAGATCTTCGAGGTCTTTTCGCTACCGCCGCCAGCGAATATCAAGTTTATCGCTTCGATACCCGGTGATAGTAAGTTAAGCATAGCGAGTCCACCAACCAATACGCCTGCACCCCAGGAAGCGCAAGCGCTGGAAGGCTTTAGGCGCGCCTTGGAAGGCTGGGTACAGGAGAAGATTCAGTTAGAACAGAAGGTCGCAAACAAAATTCGCAAAGCGCTTGCAGCATTAATAAATCAGCGAATTGATTGGAATGCGGAACGATGTCAGAAACGTGAGATCAGGGCTGATGTTTTTTCTATTCCGTATTCCAGCGGGGAAGGTGGACTAGCGGCAGATGCCTTCAAGATTGCAGCAGACAACACGGATACTGACGGCAAATTGCGCGGGGAACTTCTTGCGTTGCTTAGATATCACGACCTATACGACCGACAAACAGAATATGAGGACGCAGACGAGGACCTTGCAAGAATCAGTAATCTGCTTGACAGACTGATGCCTGCCGCGTTGGACATGGCCAGAGCTTCCTCCAACAAGCAATCGCGCGCGGCGATCTATGCGCTAGCCGCTAACGGAAGAATGTTGGGGATCCGTGAACGCGGGCAAACTATTAAGGCACTCTCAAGCTTCCTGTTGGGCGATGTCGCGCCGCTGGAGGGGTTGCCAGACGAGGCAGCTCAGACGTTTAAGGACTGGCGCGCATTGCAATCAAAAGGGGTGCAAAGCAGAGGTTTTCTTCGTAAATTAGTGTTAGAAGCCGGCGGATGCTTTCAAGGTACGGGTGAGGTCGTGTATGGCGTTGACATCGTTCGAATAGCTGAGAATTTCCCTGACAAAACCTACAAGTTCAACCTCGCAGAATTAAAGTATATCCCGCAAGACCTGAAGCAACCGCTTCAGAATATGAGCGATATCACGGTAAGGAGTCGCGCGAATCAAGTTCTTATCGAAGCCACGAAGCTCAAGAAACGCATCGAACAGGATCTTGGTGAAAATTTTGAAAAGAATTTAGTTGTAGACGCGTCAAGGGCTTTAGCGGAAAAACTAGGGAGAGGGGTTTGGAAGACGGAGGAAATTGGGTGCACGGCGAGTGCATTTTTGACTTTGTGTGAGTCCTTCAGGTCCTCCGCGTTAAAGGATAGTCTTCTGTTGCTACAGGAAGCAGAGGGCTCTGTTGAAAGTGACGAAGCCGAGGAAAAAACGGTAGCGCGTGTGGCAAAACTTTCATTCGTTCCTCTCATTATCGCCGGCCACTTTTTGGACAAGGCAAGCAAGGTCGTTGACAGCGCAAATGGATATGCAAATTCGCTAGAGCAGCAATATGAAGGTGTCAGCCCAAGCGAGAAAATAAAGGAAATCAAAGACGAGTTCAACCTACTCATACTGAAGTTGACTGCATTGCAGAAGAGAGACGAATAATGCTGCTGCTCAAAATGGCAAAAGATTCCTTGGAGCGAATAACCAATATTGAGGCTGCGCGTGAGGGCGTCTCAGAAGCGAAAGAACTCGAGCAACTCCGGAGGGAACTGCGGGAACGCGCGATTCTGCTTACGCAGTTTGTTGATAGCGCGTTGCTCCTTCGCAGTGAGGGAGTAAAGCTAACTGTATCCCCCAACATTGCCGACGTGATTGACACAACCGCGAATGTTTCGACTCGCTTTGCGGAAGCGCCTAAGGCGGCGACATTGACGCGGGGCAAGCGATGGACAGGGTTGTTGGACAAGCTTGAAGAATCGGGGAAGCAACTTGCAGCGGATCAAGAAAGGGACTGGCGCATTTTTTTTGAAAGCAGTTTCTTTGGCGGCGCGCCCCCGGAGCAACGGAAGTTGATCATGGCCAGAACCCCTGAAAACTTGAAGCAGTTGGAGCTTTACACGCTATTGTTCAAAAGCTTCGGTCAGTATCGTAAGAAGGCCCCTCAGACTGGAGAGGGCTTCAACGAGTTGCGGGATCTATCCAAACAGTTAGAGCAGGTGAAGTTTCAAGAAGATGTGCCGCAAAGCGTGCGGTTATTCTTCGAGGCCACCAGCACTGGGGCTGGTTTGGAGCTTTTGACCCCCGACGTAGTTGAGTGGCTCCGAGAGAATAACTTGCTCAGAAGCTACGTTGTTCGCGCCAAAGCGAATTGAGCCGCCAATGTCCGGAGTACGCACGCCACAAAGAACAAAGTTCCTATCAGACGTTTTGGACCATATCGAGCAACGAGAGTCACGACTGCTCGTCTGGGGAATTGTCGACGGCTTTTTCAGCGGTGAAGAGCTATCAGACATTATTCACCCCTTAGTCGAATCTGCACTTGAGGGCGGTTATGACGAGTTCTTTGCGTCGTACGAGGTTATCGCGGCACTACTCGACGTCAAGTGGATTGTGGAAGTTGACCGAGTTGGTGAGGAATGTGGATACCGTTCACGCATGTCGGAAACCGTTCGTCTCCTTCAAAGGTTACGGCAACTCTTTCCAAAACATGCGCACACGTCGCATGGTTGGCAGGGGGCCCCAACATTGGTTGCGGACTTTCGCTTTCTGCGCCGTCGCCGTCAATATCCGCGCCGAAACATCGACCGTCAGGATGTCCTAAAGCGAATTCGCAAGGTGACGGACAGTTCATCTGTTTCTGCATGCGTTGACTCGATGCTGGGACCTGACGAACGAAACGTTTTTCTTTCTGGCTTTCAGGTGAGAGCCGCAGAGCGAATTTTGCACGCCATTGAGGTTAAGGAGCCACTTGCAACGATCGTTTGCGCGGGTACCGGTAGCGGAAAAACACTTGCCTTCTACTTGCCTGCGTTCGCATCAATTATTAGGCATCATCGCAGCCAGCCAACACCTCTTTGGGTTAAGGTGGTTGCGATTTATCCAAGGTCTGAACTTCTTAAGGACCAACTTCGTGAAGTTATCGGTCGCGCAGACGAACTTCGAACCGCATTGAGTGATACTGCGATTAGGGTCGGGGCGCTGTATGGGGATACGCCTTCGGAAGCCAGATGGTGCAACTGGAAGAAGGTTGGAAATGACTACATTTGCCCTTCTCTCAGGTGTATCAAGTGCGATGGTGAAGGCGAAATGCGCTGGCTTTCGATTGATCACTCGCTCGGTCAAGAGCGACTTCGATGTCATGACTGCGGTTGGAGCATAGATGGGGACATATTTCCACTGACTAGGAAATCTCTTGCTAAAAATCCGCCAGACATTCTGTTTTCGACGACCGAGATGTTGAACCAGAGACTCTCTGACAATCGCATGAATCATTTGTTTGGCATTGGACCGAATGCATATAAAGCACCGGAGTTAGTCTTACTAGATGAGGTCCACACCTATGAAGGACGTCACGGAGCTCAGGTAGCGTATTTGATGCGGCGATGGTCTTGTTTGGTCGAGCAACCGCTACGATTTGTTGGTCTTTCGGCCACGCTGAGGGAGGCGCCGGCATTTTTCGCCTCTCTTACGGGAGCATGGTTGACGCAGGTAGGGGAGATCTCACCTAGGTCTGATGAAATTGAGTCGGAAGGGGCTGAGTATTTGATCGCCTTGCGCGGAGATCCTGTATCACGCGCTGCTTTGCTTTCAACCACTATTCAAACCGCAATGTTGTTGGAGCGATGTCTGGATCCGATGACAGTCAGACTAAGCGACTCGGTTAGTCAGGGGGCATTTGGTCAGCGTACCTTTGTATTTACTGACGATCTTGACGTTACCAATCGTCTGTACTTCGATCTACTGAGCGCAGAAGGGCGCGGCAGTTCCGGTGCGCCAGATACGAGGAGGTCGCCTAACGGCGGACTCGCTGTACTTCGTAAGTCGGGGCCCTCGTCTTCCCGCTATCAGGGGGGGCAAGATTGGCGCATGTGCGAGCAGTTGGGCCACAGTCTGTCTTCAAGGCTTGTGATAGACCGAGTCAGTTCACAGGACAGAGGAATTGAGAAGAGAGCGCAAATCGTCGTTGCAACGGCGGCACTTGAAGTTGGTTTTGATGACCCTAGCGTTGGAGCAGTTATTCAACACAAGTCACCTAAGGGAGTAGCCAGTTTCCTACAACGTAAGGGCCGCGCAGGGCGCGCGCGGGGCATGCGCCCTTGGACAGCAATTATCCTGTCGGACTATGGCCGTGATCGAGTCGCCTATCAGGGTTACGACTTACTTTTCGACCCCGAACTGCAGGCGCGCACGCTCCCACTTTCTAACCGCTACATCACGAGAATGCAGGCAGTATTCGCCGCAATCGATTATCTTGGGAAGAAACTCCAGGATTCTGGAAACGGGAGTGTCTGGAGCGAACTGTCAAAGCTAAAGAAAGGCCAGCGGTCAGTCCTGCTGCGTAAAGAACTTAAATCCATCCTCGAGTATGAGAACAGTGCAAGGAAATTTGAGGCATTCTTGAAGCGGGCGCTTCGGATTTCGAGTGAGGAAGTCGCTGCACTTATGTGGGAGTACCCGCGGCCACTGATGACAATGGTGTTTCCGACCGCGCTGCGTCGATTGAATTCTGGTTGGCGGGCGAACGGGACATCTGGAACGGACCTGCAAACACGCAACAACCCGCTCCCCGACTTTGTACCAGCAACGTTGTTTGCGGACCTCAATTTGGCAGAAGTGAGCATCGATCTTCCGCAAAGAAATCATTCTGCTGGCCATGACGATCAGAAGTCGATGTCCGTATTTGCGGCGCTACGAGAATTTGCACCTGGACGGGTTAGCCGTCGTTTCGGAGTGGAACACGGCAACCAGGGATACTGGATCGCGCCAACTGATGAAGCTCTTAGCGGCATGTCCCAATCCGAGATTGCAATTGCTGATTGTGGGAAGTTTAGCCCGATCGGCCTTTACGGTTATTGGAAAGGCGGTGTCGCGGTCGAAGTGCCGGTGTTTAGACCGATTACGCTTTTGCCGTCTATACGACCTGCAAATATCACTGATTCATCACACGCCCGACTCAAGTGGTTTTCGCAGTTCGTCCCGTTAGGTCAACCTGTCTGGTTGGGGCCGCCCGTTGGGAGCATTTGGTGCTCGTTGATACCGCGCCTTGGCTTTTTCACACATGCACGTCATTCTCCGATTGAGGTGCGACGATTTGCAACAGGTTCTCAGGCTGAAGTTGGCATTGGAACTGCTGAAAAGATCCGGCTAAATATTAATTTCTCGAATGCCGACGAACCGGCCGCACTCGGCGCATCCTTTCCTGCGGATGGCGTGCTATTTCAGTTGTGTATTCCCGATGAATTTTTGAATGATGACGGCTCCGCGTCGCTTAAGTGGCGTTCATTGCGTACGATGCGTTACAAGGACGCTGCATGGCGAGGCGACGTTCTTCAAGGAGTGCCGAGTCCTTTTATGCGGGATTGGCTTGCGCAGGTATTCCTTGCGGCAATCACATACGAGTCAATTCAAGCAACCATCAATCTGCCTTCAGCAGCGGAACGCGTCAGGTCCGATAAAGCGAGTGTCGGCCTCAGCCAGGCGCTTGAAATTCTATTTCAGTCTCAAGCAATGGACGTTGACGACGGCGGAGATCTTGCAGCCCCAGATAAACTTCGGCGCGACCTCGATGAGCATCTCGCGCAACCTAAGGTTATTGAAGAACTATTTGAATTGGCTAAGTACCTATGGGAGCCCATCTCAGATGAATGGAGTGATTGGCTGCGGGGCGTGTACCACTCCACCTTGGGTGCGGCTGTTCTTAGAACAATTGGAGATCTTTGCCCGACAACAAATCTAGATGATCTTTCGGTCGACCTCGAACGTGGCCCAGAAGTTAATTTGCGGCTTGCTCCGCGTGGAAAACTTCAAGAAATCTGGATAACGGAGAAGGCCCCCGGAGGAAGCGGGCTGATTGAAGAGTTTATGCGCAAGTACGCAGAGGATCCGCGACGTTTCTTTTCAATGGTGCGCGCGTCGCTCGAAATGGGGGAATTCGAATTGATTGACCAGCAATTGTGCCAATTGTTCGAACTGCTAGCCGACCAACATGCGGACTCGAAGACCCGCGATATCGTGCACCGCATTCGAACTACCTCAACCCATGAGCAGCTTACGCAGTGTGCTCGCGAACTGCGGTTGGCGCTCCTTCAGGAGAACTTTTCTCCTTTTCATGGTTTCCTAGTTTCAATAGGGAACCGTGTGTTGAGGCCCGGAGCAGGACCTGCGTCGGACGAGTATTTGTCATCAGCGGTGAAATGCTGGAAGGCGGAGGAGTTGCGCCTAGGTATTGAAATCGATTTACAAGTAATTTGTTACTGGCTAAGCAGGTCTAAGAATATTGATGCGTTGGCGGCGGAAATAGGGATTACGAACGAACAGGGAAGTCCCGCGTGGCGCATGAGTGCAATTTATGGACTGCTGTGGGGACGCGGAAGGACCATTAGGCAGGCGCCACTGCAGTTGCGAAATCAATTTTCCGAACTGCCGCCAGTTGAACGACTCATGGTCATCGAAAGTGTTCAGGATGACCGGGTAAAGGTCTGCGTTGAAACTGGAGACGATTGGTTGCTTGAAGCATCAGAACTGTTGGCAAATGGTCGTTTGGTGACGCTTATATGTGCGGATTCAAGGCGCGACCGACTCGGCCAGGCGCTAAATGCGCTCATTACCAACCCGATTGAGATGGGCTATCTTCGTGCCTACGCTAGATTTCAAGGCGTCAGGCGATCGAACGGAATGTTGGAAGCCGATATTGAAGTGCTTGAGGCCGTGCAATGAGCCTACTGTACCGGCGAATCTTTAAGAGCCAGCAAACTGGCGTTGCAACCATTCGCGAACTGCTTCAAACAATGTTCGTGGGCGAACTGTTGCTGGTCGGCGAACGAATATGGATCGTTTCGCCGTGGATCAGCAACGTCGTTCTTGTTGATAATCGCGCTGGAAACTTTGATACCCTGAATCCTGAATGGGGCCGAAGAGAAATTCGGCTGGTAGATGTATTGAGCGCATTGATGACAAGGGGTTGCCACATCAATATTGTGACCCGGAATATTGACGCCAATAGGGCGTTCATTAACGCGGTTCGCGAAATGTCAGAGTTAGGCGGATTGGAGAGTAATCTGACCATCGCGTTTCACGAGTCCTTACATACCAAAGGGATTTTGCTGGCAACCAGTTTGCTGATGGGGTCGATGAATTTGACATATAACGGCCTAGAAATGAATGAGGAGTGGATTCAATTTTCGATTGATCCAGAAGATATTTCGAAGACGCGACTAGAATTCGACAAGTATCTGGGACATGCATGATCACGAGTATTCCCGCTGAAGAATTTGCCTGGTTAGAGCGCTTTTTTTCTATGCCCAACTACCTTTCCTGGGACTGCCTTCGCAAAGGCAAGGCCTCAGAAAAGGAGGTCTCACAAGTCATGCCATGGCTGCACTTTCTGGGGGACACCGCAACGTTTCGGCCGATCGTCCTGCCCGTCTATGATGCGAGTGGGCCATCGCTCTGGTACGGAGTAGCTTCTGACGATCAAAGTTTTTGTCAGTTAGTTGATGAACTACGGAGTTTTGTCGGCCCAAGCTATAGCGATTTCAACGGCATATGGGGTGCTCTCGACGATGACAATCCGTTAGAGTCTGCCCTTAAGGGGCGCTTTGGGAGCAGAGTTATTCGGTTTGCCCCTGCGAACACTAGTGACGGCGCGGAAATTGCCAGCGCACTTGTTCTATATCAGGGTCTGCTATCCCGCCGCCCTGCGGTGCCCGATCGGGTCCAACGCCCATTCGGAAAGATTCGCGGTGACTTTGATAGGGCTCTGTTGGCGGGTAACGCGATTCGTGCGAACGAATTGCTTGATGAACTGAAAACTACAGGCCGCATTGATGCGGAGCAAAGTAAATGTCTTGAAATCAGATTGCTTGCAGGATTGGGCCGTCAAGATGACTTGGCGAGAAATCAATCACTGATAGGGTCCGTTGTTGATCTCGCTCTTCCTGTACAGACCTTAGTAGACGTAGTCGAGGCGTTATACGAAACCTATCTTGGCCCGATGGAAACTGAGTCGACGTTTGACTCGGTAGTAGAAGCATTCAAGCTGCATCTTGCACATCCCTTTGGTTCGTTGTTCAAGCAGAGAAAAGGGGTCCGACACCCTATTGTGCTTCGGGCATTTTTGCTGTCAGAGTTGGCAAAAGATAAGCCAGATTTAGCGCGATGCAAGTCAATCATCGCTGCGTACCCGGAAGGTGCCGGCGGACGCGAGTTGGCGCAGAGTTGGCTGAGTCAGCATCAGGGCACTCTTGGTGAATCTGGGCAACTTGAATCAGACCAAGATGCATTGAATATTGCGCGGCAGGCAATTGCGGATGAAGATTACCTTGCGGCCTACGATCTTTGCATAAAATTACTTCCGCAGTACTGGGCTTATAGCGCGTTAATGCGTTGCGCCGAGGCGCTTGGGGGCATTGAAGCGATCAGTAATGCATTGAGGCTGCTAGATCTGGCCGCGGACACAGTAAAAGTAAAACTTCGCGCCACAAAAAGGGACAACGATCGATGGCAGGCCTTGAACGTGGCGAAGGAGGAGAGTAGGCCAAATTGCGACAAAGGTTGGGTCGAATGGGCCCGAGCGGTAGGAAACGGTTCGATCAAGGGATCGCCCATTACTGTCTTGCAAGCGAATGTCGCTAAGTGGAGCGTCGAGGAATATCTGCAGGATGTCGATCAATGCAAAACATTTGCCCAAATATTTGGCAATGCTGAAGGGGAAGTGGAGGGGGTTTACCGCGACGCATTTCCAATTATTGTGGAGTTCTTCGTAGAACGACCGAAAGAGTCAAATCGGGTTTTTATCCCCGTGTACGAAATTCTGCTCAAGTTTCTTGGCTGGAGCGGAGCAGTTTCATCTGACGAACTTGAGATATCAACTTCGATTGCTCAAGCATTGCTTGCAAATGGCCCAGACGCCAAGGCGTATAAGGAGTGCATTGCAGATCTAGGGGAGATCTTACGGGCAAACAAATCACCCATCCACCTTGACTGGGCAATGGATATCTCTGAATTGCTCGCGTTGTATCCAGCACAAGATGGTGGTGAGGGGCGTTTGAGTATTTTTGTGGATGTGATCTCAATTGCTCTTGGAGCAATACATCGGGTGTCGTTGCCGCAACGAGAAGTGTTGAGCCTTCTTGCAAAGGACTATGGCTGCTTGGACCTTTTGGCAAGCCTTCCGATGGCGCGCGTAGAAGGCGAAGATATCATTCAAACGACGAACCAATTCAGCGGGCTGATTGGTATCTACACCCTTACGGAAAGTGCAGGACTGCGCGCGAAAAATCTGCTGGAAAAATATTGTCCGAGCGCTAGAGTGGTCCTGAATAATGATAGCGTTGCGACAGATCGTCTGACGTCACTTGCAAAGAATGCAGACGTCTTCGTATTTGCGTGGAAGAGTAGCAAACATCAGGCTTATTACTGCGTTAAAGATGCTCGTCGCGAAAGAGAAATTGTGCTGCCTCTAGGAAAAGGGACAGCGAGTATCGTAAGAGGCGCATTAGAGAGTATTGGCGTGCCGCAATAGTTATGGAACATATGCGCCCCGATAGTCTTACCCCCTGCTGCCGTCACATCGCAGGCAGGTCATCCTTCAAATTGGAATTGCGGGCCCCTCACCGCCGATCATTGTGATCGCACCATTGCCACGCGTTTCAAATAGATCAACGCGATCAATATACGGCATTGACCCCCTTGCTCGCTCAAGAATGAAGCTCGCCAGACTGACGCAGTCACAATCCCGTAACTCAGGAATCGAATACAGCGGTTGATGATCGAGCGATTTGAAAATTGGACTAAAATGCTCCTTCACATCACCAAAGTCCACCGTCCAGCCCGCAATTTGATCTATCGGTGCATTTATGTGTAGACGCAGAGTGTAGGTGTGTCCATGTATTCCGCGATAAGGGCTACCGTCAGGAGCGCGCTTAAGTTGTACGGCGCTGTCAAGAGTGAATTCTTTCCAGATCCGGAAATTGGTTCCGTCAAAATTTGCACCACATGACGCGGTCTCATAAACCGTGATCCACGAGAGCGCGGCAAGTCGCGGTTTCAGGCGATGCCACAGATAGCTGGAGATCAGTTCGCTTGTGGGGTTCTCCAGACCAGCAATATCATTCAAGCACCGATAGTTAAGTTCGGCTTGTATCGGCGCCCAACAAGCATCCAAGTGGTCGAAATCGATGGTTAGATCGTCCTGACCGGCAATCGTCTGCGCATGGACGATTACCTCGAAGCCGTGCCCGTGCATTCGCCCGCATTTGTGTCCCAAGGGTACATTCGGCAATTGATGGGCAGCTTGGAACGCGTATCGCCGCCAAACATGGGCGTTTCCGTCCGCATCCAGATCAACGCCTTCATGCTGAGTGCTCTGGATACCCACCTGCTCCAGTCCTGGCACATCAATGTTTTCGCGAATCCAGCGGGCCAGGTTTTCATCTGTAGGTTGGACTAAGAAGTCGTTAAGGACCTGATAATCGAGTTTGGCCGTACATTTTTCAAGTAAGGATTGCAGGGCTACAGTTTCTCCGCCCGGGAATGGTGCGAAGTTCGACGGCAGGCTCGCGCGAATCTTGGCTAAGAAACTGTGGCCATGGGTGCGTCGAGAACGATGTCCTTCTGGAAGCATCGATACATGTCTCGCCGACTCAAACCCGCTAGCTGCGGTATGCCAGATTCGTGCAGTCATTTACGTTCCATTCACAGTTGTTGATTGCTTACGCTTGTGCCTGAGAACCTTTGGAAATTCCTAAGGTCCCGTTTACCTGATACCGATAACCTTATGAGTTTGGACGCTCAGGTTCCATTGAGGATTGTTCATACAGTATTCAATCGCCGCTTTCGTATGCTCCGCGCGATGCGGGCCATCCATCGGTTGTAGGTAAAACCGTTCGAAGTTCCAGTTCGACAGAGAGGTAGGCAACAGACTCGGTTGTGGATATACCAATTTGAGTTCGTTGCCGCTCCGCACTAGTACGTCGCTTCCGGCTTTGGGGCTAACGCAAACCCAATCAATACCCACAGGCGCGGCAATTGTTCCGTTAGTTTCAACCGCAATCTCGAATCCCTGCAGATGTAGAGCGCTAATGAGGGCATCGTCTACTTGAAGTAGTGGTTCTCCTCCGGTCAATACTGCGAATCTTCTCTGGCGCGCGCTGAGTGGCCAACGGCTAGCGATTGCGGCGGCTAACTCCTCGCCCGTGGCAAATTTGCCGCCTCCATCGCCGTCAGTCCCAACGAAATCTGTATCGCAAAACTGGCACACCGCAGTGGACCGATCAGTTTCTCTGCCCGTCCAGAGATTGCAGCCAGAAAATCGGCAAAAGACGGCAGGGCGACCAGCGTTGGCGCCCTCGCCCTGTAGCGTATAAAATATTTCTTTGATGCTGTACGTCACGCGTTTGCCTCTGCAGTAAACGATTTATAACCTTTCATTCGCAGGTCGCATGCCGGGCAAGTCCCGCAACCGAATCCCCATGGGTGATGAGATGTGTGATTGCCCAGGTAGCAGGTATGTGTCTCTTGCCTGATGATCTCAACGAGCGCGTCGCCGCCAAGGTTCTCGGCCATTTTCCAGGTTGCAGCTTTATCAATCCACATCAATGGCGTCTCAATTATTAGCGGTGAGTCCAAACCAAGGCTAATCGCGACTTGTAGTGCCTTGAGGGTGTTGTCACGACAGTCTGGATAACCTGAAAAATCCGTTTCACACATGCCGCCAATGAGAAATCTGAGGTCTCGGCGATAGGCAACTGCAGCTGAAAATGTAAAGAACAGCAGATTCCGGCCTGGAACAAACGTATTTGGGAGGCCATTTTTTTGCATTTCGATGGCTTTGTTTTGGGTCAGCGCGGTTTCGCTTACTTGACCCAAAAGCGCGAGGTCAAGCATATGGTCATTCCCAAGCTTCTTATCCCAAACTGGAAATTCCTGACGCATTCGCGCGATGACTTTTTTACGGCATTCCAATTCAACAGCGTGCCGTTGGCGGTAGTCAAAGCCAATGGTTTCGACATGGTCAAATCGATCAAGCGCCCAAGCAAGACATGTAGTTGAGTCTTGACCGCCTGAAAAGAGGACTAAAGCGCGATTACTCATTTTCCTATCCATTCGCAACACGTCTAGGTTTACGTAACGCAGTCTTCATTGACCGCACCAGGCAGTTCGCGAGAAGGTCAATATCCGATGGAGTGTTTTGAACACTGTTCCAAGCGCGGACGCTCCCATCAGGGAGGGCCCATTGGCCGCTAGTCCATGCGGTATACGGTTTCAACAACCGAAGCCCTTTTGCAAACGCGTCTCGAGTGGTCGCATTGGTACTTGAATAGAGTATCTCCATTACGAAACCCATCGCAATGATTCCTGCGCCATGACGTAGCCGAGATGTTTTGGGACTCATGCCTGTCCACTCAGGCCCAAACACTACCTTTACGCCCTCGAAGAACTCATTGACTAGGCTATAGGCTCGGTCCTCAAAATCCTCGAGTTTTACGAATTCTCTAATAGAGCCATCAGAGACGGAGTTCATGATTAGTTTTTGCATGGCGGTATCGCTTATCACCCCTTTGGGGTTTGTATGCTGACGAATTTCGCCGCGCAAGGATGACCCTCGCGTGTAGTTAAGTCGATCCACGATTCGGGCTGCAAGCTTTCTTGAGGTGAATCGTTCAGGTAGTCCTTCTACACTAGGCAACAACTCATAGATGAGTGTCTTGGGTAAGGGACGCGTATTGTTGATCAGGACAAATTGCTGCCGAAGTTCGTTGTAGTCCTTGCAGACAAGCGCAGACACAAAAACCTCAAACTTTGGCTTGTCAATTCCCGCCAGGGCGCTTAGGCGTTGCTGTCCGTCAACGACGAATCCAGGCTTGTTCTTGGCAGATGTGATTTCTACATCGACAATTCCGCGCCCACGGTCCTTAATCTTCACGCCATCGATGAACGCGACAATCACCGCATTCGGCAGAAGAGCGTCATCGCGTGCGAGATAGTCTCGGATCTCTTTGATATGGGTAGCTATCTGATGCCGCTGAAAGCCCCGGATGCTTCCGTCATCGCTGCGGCCGACGCGGTCGATCTCGGAAAAGGAGAGAACCTGCGCGGGCGTCGCGGCAAAGACAAACACGTCGTGCTCGGGGGCCTGTTTGGCCCGGACAGCCGTGAATCGAAAAGTAGTCACCGTGCATTCTCCAGCGTAGTCTTTAAATGTTTGTGATAAACGCCTAGATTGTGAAATCCACGGCGTTTGTTGCGATTGCTCGCGCGAAAAATAATTACCTCAACGCCTACCTGCTTGCAGATGTCGCATTGGCAGCGTTTCCACGGCGCACTCTCAATAGTGCGACGCACATATTCCTTCGTCTTGGTGAGTAATTTCTCCTGCTTCGCAAGATCATCGGACTCGCCTCGCACGAGAAACTGATGGTAGTCCATGACCGCATTTAGCGTCACTTTGGCGCTGCAACCCCCGCGGTCGTAGGATCGAAGTGTGTCGAGTGACTTCTGTTCGCGCCGTTGCAGATCTTCCGAATTGAAAATGCCCTTTTTGATTCCCTGCATCAATCGCGCGTTCTCCATGGCTTGCGGAATTCGAATGGCCGTGTAGTAATCCAAACCACCGTCTGGGGATTCGAGATAGTAGTTTGCCTTGTCATCCTTGAAAGCTCGGATGAGAGGGGAAGTGGAATCAAAACTCGAGATTCCATAGTCCGTGAACTCGTGAATTTTGTCGGCCTTCGCAAATCCGAGTAGGTGAATATTTGTGTTTGATTTAATGGCATCGCGGATCGACCGAAGGACTTCATGGATGACGTCTACTCGTAGGGGCACTAGTCCGCCGATAGCGAGGTATCGATAGCCCATCTTCTCAAGTCGCTTTGCCGCTGTGGCCATACTCTGAGGTGACCAACCCTGTACGGCACCTAGGGGCTCGAATGGGAAACCCGAGCGCTTTGCGAGACGAATGAATTCCTTTGCGTTCTCTAACGTTATGTCATATCGACCGGTCATTTCCGGTCCAACTTCGTTGGGCGCCGGATTAGAGGTGTCGCAATCGAAAATAATGTGGTCAGGCGATATGCCGTGTGTAAAGCCGGCGTCGGTATAGAACTCAACGACTTCATTGGGCGAGTAAGCTGGCTTCTCATGCTCGACGTATGCGAAGGCGCCGCAATCTCCCATCAAGGGGAGTCCTTGAAACTTCGGTCCGTCAAAACGCAGAAATTTACGTGCGCCGTCACGCAACATGCGCTGCTCTTCTTTCGTCGAATAGCGTACCTTTGACGTCGAAACCCCTTCGGCTTGTCGGACTGCACTCATTGATACGAGTAGTCCGTCGTACGGTGGTGGATTCATTAACTCATGCGCGTAGACGTCGCCCCAGTACTTTTCTCGTCCTGGTCCGGTACGATCGCGTATGAAGTCGTAGGTAGGGTCGACATAGTCTTGAGTGTCTGAATATAGAAACTTCATCGTCTGGGACTTGAGGTATAGGCTCTCACTAGCACATCTTGAAGCTTCTTGATGTCCCTAGGCGTGTTTTGGATCTCGTTCCAAGGAACGCCGATGGACTCCCAAATGCCTTTTGTCCATCTACAGGCAGGCGCAATTTTCTCCAGTTCACGCTGGATCGCTTTTGGACTTTCGTCAGTCCCGGACAGACGGGCATAGATTCGGTCCATCAATACGCCCATCGCTTCAATGCCGGCGGAGTGCATCAGACGACTCTGACGTGGATCGCGGCCCCAAGCGTCAGGGAAGACCTTCTTGACAGCGAGCCAAAACATGACAAGCAGTCGGTACATTGCTTCTAGGTCTGCCCCGTTGGGACCTACGGCCTTGTAGGGTGCCAAAGCACCCAGCGGATTGTTTATGCTATTTCTGATCATGGTTACTACAGCCGTGTCCGTAACCACTGCACTAGATTTGGATCGGTCGGATGGACGTTTGACTAACTGATGGAAGGGAGACGACGGATCGCGATTGAGCAGGTTGCACAATTCAGAAGGCACTCTGCGAGTGCTCAACTCGCGTGGAAGCAGAAAGCTCCTAGTCTCTGGGAGCAACTCGTTGATTAATCGAGTCGGCAGCGGTTTCGCCTTGTTTACGAGGATAAATTGTTCTCTCTGTATATTAATATCGTCAGAGACGAAGCCGATTACGGGGACGACGTTGACTCGTCCTGTTGCCTGCGCAAGAGCTAGTGATCGCTGCTGCCCGTCAACAATCCACGCAACCTTTTGTCCTTCTTGATAGACGGGTATTGTCAGCGTCCCTATCTCAGCAACCCCCTCATCTCCAGTAGGCTTCGTACCTCTCGACGCCGCGAAGCGAACAGACGGTGCAAGCGCGAGGATAATCGCATTCGGGAAGAGTACATTTCCCTGACTCAAGTAGTCAGCGATGCTCTTGACGTGACTCTTTATCTCGCGCCTTTGAAAACCCTTCAAGGTATCGGTTTCGTCCCGCTCAATCCGCGAGATGTCGGCGATCTTCACTATATCCGCCCCTTTAATGAAGAACGCGTATACGTCGACATCCTTGCCTTGGCTTGTCTTCAAAGCGCGAACTACGATCTTCTTTTGCGCTGGTTTCATGTTGTTTTGACTTTAGTTTGTTGCTTGGCGCTCACAGTTCGCCAAAGATCGCGAAATCGCGATTGCTCGCAGGCAACGAGCAGATCGTCGCGAAGAAACCTGAGAAGTTTTGTTGAGCTGCCGCCACATCCCGTCCAATTGTCACTAATCAGGCTTGAAATTTCTTCATCTGATCTTTTTGATCGCTCGGGCAACACGGGTTTTTTGAGTTTTGCCATGCTGGCGCTAACCAAGCGTGCTGCCGCCGTGGCAGATTGCGTGTGCGCACCTAGTTTTTCAACGAAATGTCGCAAAGCCCGCTGCGGAAAGTCATTCCGCGTGCCTGCGTAACCGGTGGCACCTTCTAATCGTTCATCGTAAGGCATTGCGCAATTGCGGAGATGAGGGCTCAGGTTGGCAACTCCTCGCTGCGACGAAAAGATGCGGAGTCTCTTTAATGCATCCTTATCTAAATCACCCAATTCGTCGCTGATTAGGCCGAGGTAGCCGGCAGGTAGCGCCACCAAAACTACACGAGTTCCTGAGCGCTTCATCAATTGCTCGATCGGGAGTGAGGCCTCTCGCGCATCATGTAACGCTCTCCACCAGTCGGAAGGCGTTGCATTTAATCGCGCAAGCAGTGGCAGCAGGGACCCATCTCCCTCGGTCACCGACATGTTGTAGTTTGGTACTTGCTCATTCTGCCAAACTAGGCCAAGGCCGGCCGAAACAATATACAAATCGGCGCCAAGGATCCGCGCAACCGTCTTTCCTTCCAAAAAGGATCGTCCCACGTATAAATTCTCGGCGCGGGTCGTTTCGGGATTGCGGCGCAGGTTCGCAAGCCATCTTTCTGCGATGATGTTTAGCGAATCTGCGCGATGCGACGCACCCAAATTTTTAGCAGGCAAATGCGAGCGTTTACGCATCGTACAGTTGGTAACTACGATCGCGGATTTTAAGTTACTGCAAGTCATAAAAAAATAAGGGCTGTAGTAATTTAACTGTTTGTAATTATATACCTGCAGTAATGGCCTACAGGTCTAAAGGTGCTTTGCTTGCCGGGTTTGGTGTCAGTTGATGGCGGCAGCGAAATGATCTTCGCTTGTCCGCCAGATTCCCCACGGATACTGTGCGCGCAATCAATTGGCATAAAGCGCATTTAGTCTTGACCTAGATTTCAAATCCTTCAGGACAACGGTGCAAGAAAGTAGAAAGTAGCTAAAACCCAACCCGCCTCGGACCGTCTCGAAACACGGAGGGGTCTTCCACTGCCTGCTCCACGAGTTTGTCCGAAATGGTGCTTTTCCTCAGCATGCATGCATATGCAATGCACTCACGAATCGCGCGCCGCATGGCCCGCGGCGGCAGTTTTGTCAGTAGTTGAACGGCCTCCGGCTTCAGGGTGTACTTCACGTCCCGCACCCCGAGTTCTTCAGCAACCTCATCCAACATACGCAGCGTGAATGCCTCTACGTGA
>Ga0163144_10008475_pt1 | contig 22252 bp, 21 predicted proteins | sample OliLak19BULKMAT1_FD_123175 | JGI IMG/M metagenome (GOLD analysis project Ga0163144, IMG submission 123175) | Freshwater microbial mat bacterial communities from Lake Vanda, McMurdo Dry Valleys, Antarctica - Oligotrophic Lake LV.19.BULKMAT1 | ecosystem: Environmental > Aquatic > Freshwater >... | reverse complement strand
GCGGGCGTTCGGATTCCATCGCTCACTCCATGGCGGCGCAACAGGTTCCTGCGCCATGGTGCAAGTGTGCGCCACCAGACCAGCGCGGGCCATACGCTGCGCGCCTGCGCTGCATCCTGCGGTAGCAATTTGCGGATGAGCGGGACGCCGGTTTGCAGGCTCGCGCGGGGCCCTCGCGCTGCGCTGCGGCGACCGGTGCCAGAGCGCCGACGAGCGGCGCGCACGGGCGCGGACTCAGCGGGTGACCACGTTGTAGCAGGGCTGGTACTGGCTGCCCGGCAGCTTCATGCGACGCTGCTCGACGAAGGCTGAGAGCAGCAGATCGAGCGCGCGCATGATCTCGGGATCGCCATCGATCTGGAACGGACCGTGGCGCTCGATCGCGCGGATGCCTTCTTCCTTGACGTTGCCGGCCACGATGCCGGAGAAAGCGCGGCGCAGGTCGGCGGCCAGCTCGTGCGGCGGGCGGTCGCGGCGCAGTTCGAGTCCGGCCATGTTGGCGTGGGTCGGCGCGAACGGCACCTGATAGGGATACTCGATGCGCAGTCGCCAATTGAAGAAGAACGCGTCTTGCGCTGCGATCCGCGCCTCGCGCACCTGGGCGATGCCGCGGGTCACCGCACGCGCCACCGCGTGCGGTGAATCGACGATGATCTGGTAGCGGCGCGCCGCCGAATCGCCCAGCGCCAGACGCAGGAACGCGTCGATCTGCTCGAAGTACGCGGTTGATTCGCGCGGTCCGGTCAGGATCATCGGGAACGGGATATCGGCATTCTCCGGATGCATCAGGATGCCGAGCAGGTAGAGGATTTCTTCTGCGGTGCCGACGCCACCGGGAAAGATCACGATGCCGTGGGCGATGCGCACGAAGGCCTCGAGGCGCTTTTCGATGTCCGGCATGATCACCAGATGGTTGACCGCGGGGTTCGGCGACTCCGCGGCGATGATCCCCGGTTCGGTGATGCCGATGTAGCGGTTCTTGCTGCGACGCTGCTTGGCGTGACCGATGATCGCGCCCTTCATCGGGCCCTTCATCGCGCCGGGTCCGCAGCCGGTACAGATGTCCACGCCGCGCAGGCCCAGTTCGTAGCCGACCGCCTTGGTGTAGTCGTATTCCGGCCGACCGATCGAATGGCCACCCCAGCAGACCACCAGGTTGGGGTCGATGTGCGGGCGCAGGATGCGCGCGTTGCGCAGGATCTCGAACACCGCGTTGGTGATGCCCTGTGAGTCGGTCAGGTCGAAGCGGCCCTCCTGCACCTGGGTGGCGACGTAGACGATGTCGCGCACCACGGCGAACAGCTGCTCGCTGATGCCGCGGATGATGCGGCCATCGACAAAGGCGCGCGCCGGCGCATTGGCCAGTTCGAGCTTGATCCCGCGGTCCTGCTGCTGCACGCGGATCTCGAAGTCGGGATAGCGCTCCAGCATCGCGCGCGGATCGTCGTTGCTCATGCCACCGGTCAGCACGGCCAGCGCGCAACGCCGCAGCATCTGGTGCAGTCCGCCCTGGGTGGCGTCGCGCAAGCGGCCGACCTCCTGCCGCGACAGCACATCCATGCCGCCCAGCGGGGCGATCCGGGCATTGACCGTGGGGCTCTTGGAATCGTTCATCGTCGATGTTCTTGCGGGGCCGGGCATGGGCGCACCGGCACGATGGTTGGGAATCGGATCGGGATCAGCCGCGTACGGGCATTTCGTCGACCGGCACGCCGCCGGCGAGCAGGCGCGCATCGAGCCCGCGTTCGCACAGCAGCCAGGCGGCCGACGCGCTGCGCCGGCCAGTATCGCAGTAGACCACGTAGCAGGGCGATGGGTCGAGATCGGCGGCGCGTATGCGCAAGCTCATCAACGGCAGGTTGATCGCCCCTGGCAGACGCCCGCGATGGAACTCGTCCGGCACCCGCACGTCGACCAGCACCGCGGTATCGGTAATGTCCTCGACCCCGATTTCGCGCAGCAGCGGTCCGCGCAGGAAGCGGTTGAAGTCATCCACTGAAAGACGCATCACCTTACCCTCGGTCAGCGCACGCACGGTGGCGCTGCGCGGGTGTCCGGACAGCAGCGCCTCTTCGCCGAAGCCCTGCCCTGCGCCGAGCTTGGCCAGCTCATCGAGCTTGCCGGCAGCATTCTTGAGCAGCACGTGGACGCGCCCGGCGGTAATCACATAGTAGGCATCGCCCGGTTCACCTTGGCGCACGAGCAGTTCACCGGCCTTGAAGGCGTGCGGCTTCATCGCGGCAAACAGCTGCGCGATGCTGGCCGGCGGGATGCGCTCGAATGCCGGACCACGCAGCATCGCACCCATCCAGTCGTCGTCGGCGGCGCTCTCGTCGGTGGCCAGATCGACCACCTCGACGCAGCTGGACTGCGACCAGGTCAGCAGCATGTCCAATCGCTCGCGATCCACCAGCAGGACCCGACACGTGCCCAACGCGGTGCCGGTAGTCGCCCGCCTCGCGCCTTGGGCCAGTGCGTGGCTGGCCTCGGGCGATCCTGCGGCCAATGTACGCACGCCGGCTTCGTCGACCAGCTCGACTTCGCCCGCGAGCAGCCAGACCGTGGTCCTGGCGGCCTCGCCACGCGCGAAGATGACCTGTCCGGTCTGGTAGTTGCCGGTTCGCGCGATGCGCGCGATCTGGGCGCGGTCGCCGGCAGACAGCGCGTTCAGCGGCACCAGGCCGCGCAGGATCTGATCGGTAACCATGGACTCGGAACAAACCCTGTAATGCGACTTGGCTGCTACCAATGCCAAAACCGCGCGCACGGGTCAAGGCGCGGTGCAGCTGATCGCCAAAGCAAACGGCCGGCTTGCGCCGGCCGTTGCCTGTTGCGTGCCGATCCGGCGGGATCAGAACTCGTAGCGGAAACCGACCTGCACGGCCCAGCGCGACTCGGCCACGCCGTCGCGACGACCCGGGCGCGGGAAGGTCTGTGCGCCGGTGCCTTCGTTGACGAAGTTGGCCACGTCATACACGACCTGACCGGCAGCATTTACGCCGGCGAAGCGCGCGATCTGCTGGTTGTAGGGGAAGCCGACTTCGTCGATCTGGCCCCAATCCTCGTTGATCAGGTTGCCGATGTTCTGGATGTCAACGAACACCACCGCCTTGTTGTCGCCGAAGAAGCCCGGCAGGTCCTGGCTGATGCGCAGGTCGAACTGGTTGACGTTCGGCGAGTTCTCCGAGTTGCGTGTGGCGACCTGGCCCTGACCGTCGTTCAGGCCCGGAACCTCGGCGACGAAGCGCGCGAAGGCAGCGCGATCGGCGGCCGAAGAATTGGCCGAGTAGGCGATGCCCGACAGGTCCGGAATCGCGAACAGATCGTTGCCATTGATGCCGTCGCCGTTGGCGTCGCCCACGAAGGTGAAGCTGTACGGGCGACCCTCGCGACCGTCGTAGAACAGGCCGAAGGTGGTCGGATAGTCCTGGAAGAAGCGGAAGCGCTTGGTCAACAGACCCTGGTAGCGATCGCGGGTCTCGTAGATCGAGGTGCCCACCTCGTCGTCGTTGGGATTGAACACCGCACGATTGCTGTAGTTCGAGAACGCCACCGAAGAAGTACCCGGATTCACATCGGTCGAGCGGCCATAGGTATACGCCACCTTGGCGGCCCAATCGTCGGCAAACGGCTTTTCCAGGGCCAAGGTGAAGTTACTCGCTGCACCACCCCCGGTGTTCGACAGCAAAAGCACATTGTCGAACGCAAGATTGCGGCCGGCACGGTTGCTGTTGCCGGTGAGTGGTCCGGTTGCGCCGAAGCGCAACGGATCCAGCGAAGTCCAGTACGTCAAGCGACCATCCGGCAACACGCCACGCGCAGCGCCCAGATTGAGGTTCTCGTAGCGGATGCCTTTGCGGACCACGGTGCGCAGGTACTCGGCACTGGCGATCACGCCGTACCACGGCAGCTCGTGCTCGAACGCCAGGTTCATCTTCCACACGGTCGGCTGGCTGAAATCCGGCGACAGGATGTCGACCAGCGAGGCCGGCGGCGTGCCGGTCGGGCGCAACGGGTTGTCCGGGTCGGCCGAAAAACCGGTCCCGGAGCCCACCGGCAGCACGGTCGTGAGCACACCCGGATTCGAGTAGGTGTTGGACAGCCAGACCAGCGGGCCGGAGCCCTGGAACAGGCCGAAGCCGCCACGTAGCTGGGTGGCACGCTCCGTATCGAAGGTGTAGTTGAAACCCACGCGCGGCTGCACGGTGGTCTCGCCGTCGGCGGTAACCGTATTGTCGAAACCGAAGGCTGTCAACGCACCGGCGTTGAAGGCCGGCTCGTCGTTGGCGATGAGCTTGTCGATGCGCGCGCCGTAGGTCAGGGTCAGGTTCGAGTTGACCGTCCAGGTGTCCTGCAGGAACACGCCGAGGGTGGCCAGATCGAACTGCGCGGCAGCGCTGGTCACATCGCCGTTGATCGGCGACTGCAGGCGATATCCGACGCCACCGAACGGCGAGCCCGCCGCCGAGAACTGGCGGTTGGCGAAGGCGTCGATGCTGGCGAAGTTGTACGAACCGAACACGTCCTGCAGGAACAGGTTGAACACGTCGTTGGCCTCATAATCGAAGCCGAAGCGCACCGAGTGGTCGCCAAGGAACAAATCGCCGGCGAAATACGCCGTCAACGTGTCGACCGCAAGCTGGTTCGCATGCCGCGAACGCTCGGTGCCGAAAAACACGCCGGTGGTGTTGTTGTTCACACCCACCCGCACTGCCGGCGCGCGCACGTCGAACAGCGGCTCCGAGCGGTACTCGGCATAGGACACGTTGAACTCGGTGGAGAACATATCGGTCCAGTTGCTGTACAGCGCAGCAACGTAGTTCTCGAACGCGATTTCCTGCGTGTACCAGTTCGAATCGAACGAGTACGAACCCAGACCGATGTTCGGCAGGATGACGTCCGACGCGTCGGTCTTGTTGTAGCGAAACGACGCGCGGTGTTGCTCGCTCAGGTTCCAGTCGAGCTTGGCGATGACCTTCTTGTCGCTGTTTTCGCGATCCGGCACCACGCCTGCCTGGCCCGGGTCCAGCCCGAAGCCGCGCGCGATGGTGGCGATACGATCGAGGTCGGCCTGGGTCAGGCCGCGCACGTCGGTGGCGGTATTGCCGCTGGCGATGGTGACATCGGGACCCGGCGAGCTGCGCTGGAACTCCTCGTAGCCGACGAAGAAGAACAAACGATCTTCGATGATCGGGCCGCTGACATAGGCGCCGGCAGTCCACTCGTCGTCGAAACCGAGAAACTCGCTGGGCTTGTCGCTGACCATGTCGCTGTTGCGATAGGCGCCGTAGACCGCGCCGCTGAACTCGTTGCCACCGCTCTTGGTGACCGCATTGATGTTCGCACCGGTCGCGTCGGTCTGGGTCACGTCGAAGTTGGAGATGCCGACGTTGAACTCCTGGATCCAGTCGATTGAAATCGGCTGGTTGCCGGACGGCAGGCCGGAGGCGTTCAGACCGAACTGGTCGTTGGTCGGCACGCCGTCGATCTTGATGTTGTTGAAGCGCTCGTTCTGTCCGGCGGCCGAGATCGAGCCGCGCGCCTTGTCGTTGATCACGATGCGCGGATCAAAGCGCACGTAGTCCTGCAACTGGCGGTTGATCGACGGGAACGCTTCGATCTCTTCGCGCGTGATGTTGGTGCGTGCACCCATGTTGTCGGGGGTGAACACCAGGCCGGCGGAGGTCGCGGTGACTTCGATCGCGTCGAGCGTGGCAGCGTCGGACTCCAGCGCGAGCGTCAGGCTGGAAACCTCGTCGAGGTTCAGGAACACGTCGTTTGCGCTGTTGGTCCTGCGACCATCGGCCTGCGAGGTGACGGTATAGGGGCCGCCGACGCGCAAACCACCCGCGCTGAAGCGACCTTGGCTGTCGGTGGTGACGCTGCGGCGACTGCCGCTGGGCTGATGGACGATCTCGACCGAGGCCCCGGCGAGCGGTGCGCCGGACGGATCGGTGATGCGGCCGTTGAGGGCGGCCGAGGTGCTCTGGGCGAAGACCGGTGCGCCGATGGTCAACGCGGCCATCACGCCAAGCGCGAGTGCAGTTCGCTTCAACATGGGTTGATTACCTTTCTGGCTGGTTTGCTGCTGTGACGACGCGCCCCTGCAGGCGTGTCGCGGGATTGGTCCCCACTGTCGCTGTGCCTGCGCGTACTGCGCTGGTGGCCGGTCAGCGGGGGATCGGCTTGGTGCGGTGACCGCCGTGACCGTGGTCCAGGCGGCCCATGCTGCTTAGCAACGGGAGTTTAACAACAACCGATGACAGATTTGTAACAACGTCGGCAGCGGCTTGAATAAGCCGCATACTTTCAATGGGTTAAGGCGCGACGCCGGGATGGCTGAGATAGCTGGCGACCCCATCGAGCAGCATCTGTACCGACAATGCCACCAGCAGCATGCCCATCAGCTTCTCGATCGCGGTCAGAACCCGGATGCCCAACCAGCGGAACAGGGTGGTAGACCCGAAAAGAATGACTGCGGTCCCCAGCCACGCGAGCAGCAGCGCCAGCGACCACTCGCCGATCCGGCTCGGATCCTGCCCGCCCAGCAGCAAAAGCACCGCCATGGTCGAGGGGCCGGCGATCAGCGGAATCGCCATCGGCACGATAAACGGCTCGCCGTCCGGACTTTCGCCGAACATGCCGTCGGGGGTCGGAAAGATCATCCGGATGCCGATCAGGAACAGGATGATGCCGCCGGCGATGCTAACCGCCTCCTGCCTGAGGCTGAGCACCTTGAGGATGAACTGGCCGCAGAGCAGGAACAAGAACAGCGTTGCCAGCGCGATCAACAGCTCGCGGCCAAGCACCACCCGACGGCGTTCCGGCGGCATGTCCTTGAGCAGCGACAGGAACAGCGGCACGTTGCCCAGCGGGTCCATGATCAGGAACAACAGCAGCGCTGCCGACCACAGGTCCATGGATCAGGCGCTCGCGTTGCGCAGGTCGAGCACGCTGCCACGCCAGGCCGATGCCCCTGCCCCCAACAACGCTACGGCGACGCCGGCAGTACGCTGCGGATCTTCGGCTGCGGGATCGCGATCGGCCACGTAGGCACGTGCGCGCAGCGCGCTGCGCAGCGGCGGTGGCAGCAGCCCATGGACGCGCACACTGCTGTGTTCCAGCTCATCGGCGAGCAGGCCGATCAGTGCCGCAAGCCCGTGTTTGGCCACGCCGTAGCCACCCCAGTAAGCACCACCCACGCGGGCAGGATCTTCCAATGCGGCCACGATGGCGGAATCCGGCGCGCGGCGCAGTAGCGGGATGCAGGCTGCCAGCAGCAGGCCGGGTGCGGCGAGGTTGACCTGCAGCGCGCGCAGCCACTCTTCAGCAGCCGTGAGATCGAGGGTGGTCAGGGCCTGGAAGTGCGCACTTGCCAGCACCACGCCATCCAGCCGGCCGCATTCGCGCTCGATCGTTTGCACCATGGTGGCGAAGTCGTCCGCCGTCGCGCCGGCCAAATCCAGCGGATAGATCGCAGGCGTCGGTGCACCGCTGGCGAGGATGCGATCGTAGAGGCGCTCCAGCGCCGGTACCTTGCGCCCCAGCAGCACCACGGTGGCGCCGGCGCTGCCAGCAGCCATCGCCACGGTACTGCCCAGCGCGCCAGTCGCGCCGACCACCAGCACCACCCGCTCGCGCAGCGCATCCGCCTCGATCGCGAGGCCGTCGCCAGCAGTCGTCCAGCGCATCGGCGAGCGGTCAGCCGTGCACCGCTTCGGTCGCCATGCGCTGCAATTCGCCCTGCTCGAAAAGCTCCAGCGCAATGTCGCAGCCGCCGATCAGTTCGCCGTTGATGAACAGCTGCGGAAATGTCGGCCAGTTCGCATAGCGCGGCAGGTTGGCGCGCAATTCGGGGTCCTCCAGCACGTTGACGTGGTGGAAGGCAGCACCGCTGGAGACCAATGCCTGCACCGTGCGGCTGGAGAACCCGCACAGCGGAAACTGCGGCGTGCCCTTCATGAACAGCACGATCGGATGCGATTCGATCGTGTGCTTGATGCGACCCATGATTTCCATGCGACCTCCAGCGCCCGCGGCGCGCGATCCGGTGTAGCCCGAGGCGCCGATTGTAGCCGAGAGAGACCCGCCGGCGGACGGCCGCGCCGCCGCGTGTGCGTCAGCGCACGGAGCCGGCACGGTCCTTTCGCAGACGCCTGATAAACTAGGCGTCCATCCACGCAAATGTGAGAACGCACATGGCCATCGAACTGCCCGCCCTGCCCTATGCGCGCGACGCGCTGGCACCGCATATCTCCGCTGAAACGATCGACTTCCATTACGGCAAGCATCATCAGACCTATGTCACCAATCTGAACAACCAGATCAAGGACACCGAGTTCGCCGATGCAGCGCTGGAGGACATCATCCGCAAGTCCAGCGGCGGCGTGTTCAACAATGCAGCCCAGGTGTGGAACCACACGTTCTACTGGAACTGCCTGTCGCCGCGCGGCGGCGGCGAACCCGCAGGCAAGCTGGCCGATGCGATCAAGACCGGCTTCGGCTCCTTTGCCCAGTTCAAGGAGGAGTTCACCAAGGTCGCGATCGGCACCTTCGGCTCGGGCTGGGCATGGCTGGTGCAGCGCGCCGACGGCTCGCTGGGCCTGGTCAGCACCTCGAACGCGGCAACCCCGCTGACCGGCAGCGACGTTGCATTGTTGACCTGCGATGTGTGGGAGCACGCCTACTATGTCGACTACCGCAACGCGCGCGCCAAGTATGTCGAGGCGTTCTGGAACTTGGTCAACTGGGATCACGTCGCCGCCCAGATGCGCTGAGCCAGGCGCTTCGGACCCTGGCCGCGCTCGACCAGTGACCACCGCGATCGCACCACTGCTGCGGGTCGAAGCGCTGACTTGCCGCATCGCCGGTGCCCCCGTGGTCGACGGCATCGGATTCACGCTGGCCGCCGGCGAGTTGGCGGCACTGCTGGGCCCGAGCGGCTGCGGCAAGACCACCACGCTGCGCGCGTTGGCGGGCTTCCACCCGCCAGCGGCCGGCAGCATCACGCTGCGCGGCGTGCAGGTCGCCGATGCGCGCAGTGCAGTGCCGCCCGAACAACGCGGCATCGGCTTCGTGTTCCAGGACCTCGCGCTGTTTCCGCATCTGGATGTGGCCGGCAACATCGGTTTCGGGCTGCATCGCCTGCCTGCCGCGGAACGCGCGCAGCGCGTCGCAGGCTTGATCGAACGGCTGGAACTGCAAGGCATGCAGGGGCGCCGCCCACATGAACTCTCGGGCGGTCAGCAGCAGCGGGTGGCAGTCGCCCGTGCGCTGGCGCTGCAGCCGGACCTGCTGCTCCTCGATGAGCCGTTTTCCAGTCTCGATGCGCGCCTGCGCGTGCGCCTGCGCGAGCAGATGCGCGGCCTGTTGAAAGCGCTGGGTGTCGCGGCACTGTTGGTCAGCCACGATCAGGACGAAGCGTTCGCCTTCGCCGATCGGATCGGCGTGATGCAGCACGGCCGCATCGAGCAATGGGACACGCCCTACGAGATCTACCACCGGCCGGCAACCCGCTTCGTGGCAGGTTTCGTCGGCGAGGGACGCCTGCTGCCGGGCATCGTCGGCAGCGATGGTCGGATCGGCACCGCGCTCGGCGATCTGCCCTCGCCGAACGCGACCCTGCGCGCGGGAACCCGGGTCGAGGTCTTGATCCGCCCCGACGATCTACGCCCCGCAATCACCGGCGGGCTACGCGCGACGGTGGTGGACGTGGCATTCCGCGGCGCCGATACGCTCTACCGGCTCAAGCTCGACGATGGCGCCGAGCTGGATGCGCTGTTCACCAGCCACCATGTGCTGCAACCGGGCAGCACGATCGGCGTGGCGACCGACATCGAACACGTGGTCGCTTTCGCCAGCGGTTGAACCCGAACCGCTGGCCTCACAAGCCGTCGAGTGCGGCCAGCAATGGCGCCACCTGCGCCTCGCGATCGAGTCCAACGCCCAGTCGCGTCAATGCATCGCGCAGCGTCGCCACGTCGGCTGCCGCCACCGTCGCGTGACCGACCTTGCGCCCCGCGCGCGGCGATTTGCCGTAGTCGTGCCAGTGCGCAAAGCGTTCGACCAGCACCGGATCGCGCGACGGCAGCGCACCGATCCAGTTCAGCATCGCGCAGGGTCCGCGCGCCGAGGTATCGCCCAGCGGCATGCCCAGCACGGCCCGCACGTGGTTCTCGAACTGACTGACCTGGGCACCCTCGATGGTCCAATGTCCGGAGTTGTGCACGCGCGGCGCCATTTCGTTGGCCAGCAGTTCGCCATCGCGCACGAACAGCTCAAGGGCGAACACGCCGACATAATCGAGCGATTCGGCGAGCGCGCGGGCGAAGCCGACCGCGCGCTCGGCGAGCGCATCGCTGGCTGCCGCGGGCGCAAGGCTTGCCGACAGGATGCCATCGACGTGCCAGTTGCGGGTCAGCGGCCACGTGCGGAAATCGCCATCGCGGCCGCGCACCGCGATCACCGAGCATTCGAAATCGAAAGCCACGAATTGCTCGAGAATCAGCGGCACGCCGCCAAGCGCTGCCCACGCGGCAGCGGCATCCTCGCGGCAGCGCAGGCGGAACTGGCCCTTGCCGTCGTAGCCTAGCCGGCGGGTCTTCAGGATCGCCGGCACGCCGACCGCGTCGAGCGCTGATTCCAGCGCCACGCGTGAATCGACCGCGGCGAACGCAGGCGTGCCCATCCCAAGCTGCAAGAACAGCTGCTTCTCCTGCAAGCGGTCCTGCGCGACTGCCAGCGCGCGCGGCGCGGGAAACACCGGCACCCGAGCGGCCAGCCATTGCGCGGTGGCGGCCGGCACGTTCTCGAAGTCGAAGGTGGCCACATCGATGCCGCGTGCGAACGAATCCAGCGCCACCAGGTCGGTCCAGTCGGCCTGCGTCAGCGGGGCGACCTGGCCGGCGCAGGCATCGGCGCTGGTATCGACCACGCGAAAGCGCAGGCCCAGCGGCGCGCCAGCCAGGGCCAACATGCGCGCGAGCTGGCCACCGCCGAGAATGCCAATCGTGAATGCCATCAGTCGCGCGGGTCGGGCTTGGCCAGCACCTGGCCGGTCTGCGAGCGACGGAAGTCGTCGAGTGCTGCGGCGATGCCGCGATCGTGCAGGGCCAGGATCGCTGCGGCACACAGCGCGGCATTGACTGCGCCAGCATGCCCGATCGCGAAGGTAGGCACCGGAATCCCGGCCGGCATCTGCACCATCGACAGCAGCGAATCGAGCCCGTTCAGGGCCTTCGACTGTACCGGTACGCCGAGGATCGGCAATACGGTCTTGGCCGCCAGCATGCCCGGCAGATGCGCCGCACCGCCGGCGCCGGCGATGATCACCTGCAGCCCGCGCGCCGCAGCCTGCTCGGCATAGTCGAACAACAGGTCCGGCGTTCGGTGCGCCGACACCACGCGAACCTCATGCGCGATCCCGAGTCGGTCGAGCGTGTCGCTGGCGGGCTTCATGGTGTCCCAGTCCGAGCGGGAGCCCATCACCACACCGACGCGCACCACTGCGGGCACTGTTGAGCTCATGGCTGGGGTCCGCCAAAACCGCTATCTTAGCGCTGCCGCGAGCCGCGCCAATCATTGGATCCGACATGGGTATCGACCAGCGCCTCATCGACCTGCTGTGCTGCCCGGTCAGCAAGGTGCCCGTCACCCCGCTGTCGGCCGCGCGTCTGGCCTTCGTGAACCAAAGCATCGCTGCTGGCGAAGCGCTGACCGTCAGTGGAGCGAAGCTGGCAACCCCACTCGACGCGGGCCTGATCAGCACCGATGGCAAGGTCATCTACCGCGTCGACGACGGCATCCCGGTGATGTTGCCGGAGGAAGGCATCGGCACTACCCAGTTCAGCGATTTTCCGCACTGAACGCGGTGGTGAGTGCGGCCCTGCCGCCGCCGGCGGCAATCCTCGACGATGTGCGACGCGCACTTGCCGAGGACCTCGGCACTGGCGATGCGACAGCTGCCCTGGTGCCGGCTGATCGCGGTGCACGCGCCGCCATCGTGGCCAAGCAAGCCGGTGTTCTGGCCGGGCGCGCCTGGGCGCAGGCTTGCTTCGAACAGCTCGATCCGCGCACCACGATCGACTGGTCGCGCAACGACGGCGCGCGGTTTGCGCCCGGCGACCTGATCTGTCGACTGACCGGTGCCGCGCGCGCCCTGCTCGGTGGCGAGCGCAGCGCGCTGAACTTCCTGCAAACGCTCAGTGCAACCGCGACGGTGGCAGCCGCCTTCGTGGCTGCCGTGGCCGGCACCCGCGCGGTGATCCTCGACACGCGCAAGACGCTGCCCGGCCTGCGCCTCGCGCAGAAGTACGCGGTGCGCTGCGGCGGTGCGAGCAATCACCGCATCGGTCTGTTCGACGCGGTGCTGATCAAGGAGAACCACATTGCGTGCGCCGGCTCCATCGCGCAAGCGATCGCGGCGGCACGGCGCTCATCGCCCGGGCTGCTGCTCGAAGTCGAGGTCGAATCGCTGGACGAGTTCGAGCAGGCGCTGGTGTGCGCACCGGACCGGATCATGCTCGACGACTTCAGCCTTGACGATCTGCGCGAGGCAGTCGCGCGTGGCCGCGGTCGGGTGCCGCTGGAATCATCCGGCAGCGTATCGCTCGACACGGTTCACGCGGTCGCGATGACCGGCGTGGATTTCATCTCGGTCGGCGCGCTGACCAAACACGTGCGCGCGATCGATCTGTCGATGCGGATCGAACTGCAGTAACTGTTGCGGTTCGATACGTTGTCGCGCGGCCTCGTGACGAGCAGGGGCTGTCGCGATCGAATGTTCCGCAGTCGCCGGCATGCCGGCTGCCACAGATTCAATGGCTGGCGATGGCAGCCTTTGCGGGAGCTGCCATGGCAGCGACAACAGTCGCGGCATTATCGGAGGCTGCGGTCGCCGGCATGCCTGCTCCCACAGCGAGAAAGAGCGCTCGCTGCAAGTCTTGCGGCATTCAAGCACCGCCTGCTTGGCGCGAGGCGGCGCCATGGAGCCTGAACAAGGCTGGATCGGCGCGATCAGCCGAGCAGGCCGAAATACCACGCTGCCGCACCGCCGCCGCCCAGCAGCAACAGCGCCAGCACGATCCACAGGCCATTGCCCGCGCCAGACGGCTCGGATACGGCAGCCGCGGCGGCCGGTGCTGGCGCGGTCTTGGCCGCGGAAGAGTGCACCTCCATGCCGGGTGCGACGAGCAGGAAGCGCACCGTATCCAAGCGCAATTCCTCGCCCGGCTTCAAGGTGCCCTGGTGGACGCGTTTGCCGGCAATGAAGGTGCCGTTGGCCGAGCCCAGGTCCTCGACCGCAATGCCGTCGGGCATCACCGACAGCTTGGCGTGGTGGCGCGAGATCTCTTCGCCGGGCACGCTGATATCGCACTCGCTGTGGCGGCCGACCGTCATGCTGCCGAACAGTGGATAGGTCTTGCCGAACGTGGTGCCGCTGACCCCGCGCAGCACGAATTTCGGCATCGCCAAGCGCACTCGCGTACGGCCGTCGTCCTCGGCCTCGGATTTTCGGGCAGGCGCTGGAGCCGGCGCCGGCACCGTGCGATCGAGCGCGACCAGCCGCGCACCGACCTTGGCGAACAGCACCAGGTCGCCGGGCTTGAGCGGCGCATCGCCGACGATCTGGCGACCATTGACGACCACCACGTTGCCCTCGGCCGACGCGCGCACGATGCCGCTGTCGCCGCGACACTGGATCTGGCAATGATGGTGCGCGATACCGGGTGCCACGACCGTGATCTCGTTGCCTGCCCCGCTGCCGACGCGGGTCACGCCATCCTTCAGTTCGAACGGTGCATGCTCGCCGTTGGGAAACAACAACTTCATGTTGACCTCGAATGCCAGCCGACGGAGCGCGCGCCCCGCTGGTTCAATCGATCTCGCGGACCACGCGAAACCCGACCGTATTGGACGCAAGCTCGACCCCGAAGGCCTCGCGTTGGCTCGTGTCCGCCTTGTCTGCCGTGCTGTTCCATGCGCTGCCCATCGCCGTATGTTCCCGACAGCCGGGTGCGCAATCCGATACCCACTCGCGCACATTACCAGCGATATCGTACACAGCCGCCCCGGATGCTTCAAAGCTGCGGGTTGGCGCACTTTCGGCGTGGCCGTCGTCGCATGCCAGCGCGTCGTTGTCGCGGAACTTGGCGCGGTAGCTGGCATCGGCCAGATTCGCCTTGCACGCAGTCGGCGCGGGGCTTCGAGCAGTCAATGCCAGCCACTCCGCAGCGCTAGGCAGCCGATAGCGGCGACCGCTCTTGCGACTGAGCCACTCCACATAGGCCTTGGCATCGGCGTACACGATACACACCACCGGGTGCCTGCCGGTCTGGCTGAAACCCGGCGCCTCGAACGAGCGACTGCGCGAAGAGCGAAAGAACGACTCGCGATCGCGGCAGGCTGGCCGCTGGCTGCGCGCTGCCGCGCCACCGTCGCTCCAGAATGCGCGGAATTCAGCCAGCGTGGTTTCGTTGCGCGCAATCGCGAGCTTGTTGCCGGCCGCGGTGGCCACCACCATTTCCGGCCCGCTGCCCTTGCCGATGGGGTCGCGGAACACGAAGCCTTCGGCGCCGATTCGCGCCGCGTTGCGCACGCCGGCCTGCGCCTCGGTCGACGCGGGATCGAACAGCAGCGCGCGCTCGAACGCCGCGCGCGCTGCATCGCGCTTCCAGTCGATCGCCGCCTGGCGCGCGAGCGCCATCGCTTCATCGTGCAGGCCGCCAGCGCGGGCTCCCAGACTCAGCGTCAGTTGCGCGCCTTCAGCCAGCGGTCCGGCGATGTCCTGCGCGCGGCGGGTGAACTCCATGAACTCCTGCGGCTTGCCCGCCGCGAGCGAGCGCTCGCCGAGCTCGGCATATGCAGCGGCAATATCGACCATGCCCTGCCGCGCGCGCCCGGCATCGGCGCTCGCGCGGACGCGTTCGGCCAAGCGCAGCGCGAGGCGATAGCGCTCGAGCGCATTGCGGCCAGGCGGATTGCCCAGTCGCTGCGCGGCCAGATCGGCGCGCGCCAGGGCAAGCAGGCTGGCTATCGGGTCCTGCACGCTGGTGTCGATGGCACGCTGCAACGCAGCCGGATCGTCTTCCAGCAACAACGGCTCGCCGGGCTCGCCGACCGCTGTCAGTGGATCGAGCGACGTGTCCGCCGCAATCGATCCATCCGACGCTGTCGACACCGGCTGCAGTGGAGGCGTCGTGGTCGGCCTTGCCGACGCCAGCGCTGCAGGTGCGGACACCACCGGTTGCGCGCCCTCGACACTGCCGGCGGGATCGCGCGTACCGAACAACACGGCCGCTGCCAGACCGATCACACCCACTCCGATCGCGACGGCTGCCGCGATCGGGATCGACCTGCCCGACCCCGTGGCTGCCACCGGCAATTCCGGCACCGGCTGCACCAGCGTCGCGGCCGTGGCGGCGTCCATGGCCGCCGTATCGACCGCACCGGTCGGCGGCGGACTCGGCAGTGCATCGCGCGCTTCCAGGCGCGCAAAATCCTCCTGCAACCCAGTGGTGCGCAAAACGGGCAGACCGACGCTGAATCCCGACTGCGCCGCTACCGCCTCGATGGCAGCCACGAACTGTTCTGAATCGGCGAAGCGCTCGGCGGGATCCTTGGCCAGGGCGCGATCGATCAGCGCCTGCCAGTCCTCAAGATGCGCGGGCAGACGCGGTACCGGCTCGAACACGTGCGCGTAGGCAATCGCAAAACCGTCTTCGCCATCGAAGGGCGGCAACCCGGTCAGCGCCTCGTAGGTCACCGCACCCAGAGAGTAAAGGTCGGAACGCGCGTCGACGTTGCCGCCGCGCGCCTGCTCGGGGCTCATGTAGTGGCTGGTACCGACACTGGCGCCGGCATTGGTCAGGCGCGAGGTGCGCGTCACCGCGCGCGCAATGCCGAAATCGGTCAGTACCGGGTTGTCGCTGGCATCGAACAGGATGTTGGCCGGCGACACATCGCGGTGCACGAAACCGCGCAGATGGGCGAAGCCCAAGGCGCGCGCCACGCCCGCGACCACCCTTGCGATCTCCCCGGGCTCTGGCGGCCCGGACTTGATGCGGTGTGCGAAATCACCGCCCGGCAGGTGCTGCATGGAAAAGTAGTGCAACTGCTGTTCGGTCACGCCGACGTCGTAGACCGCGACGATGTTCGGGTGCGACAAAGACGCGAGCGTACGCGCCTCCATCAGGAAGCGGCGCGAGAAATTCGGGTCGCTGACCAGTGCAGGCGTCATCACCTTGAGTGCGACTTCGCGTTCGAGCGAGGTCTGCACGGCCAGGTAGACCGTGGCCATGCCGCCGATGCCGATTTCCTGCCTGATTGAATAGCCCTGAACCTGGATCACGGGCAGCCGGGCCTGTGTGGAATCCCCTGGAAGCCCCGATTGTAGACGGGAAGCGGCCATTTCAGCGGCCGCGGTTGCGATTGGCTACCTTTGAATGCCCTGCGCAGGGCTTGCGGCGAGCCCAACTTGCGGCCAACCTGTGCGGCCTTCTCGCCGGCGCTCACCTGATGGGATTTACGCTGTTTTCGCTGCTGCTGGCGTCGGTCGGCGTGATTTACTGGTTTTCCGCCTCCGAGGTGCGTGAAGCGGCGCGCGCCTACGCGCAGGCCGCGTGCGCGCGCGGCGGCGTGCAACTGCTGGACTCGTCCGTGGTTTTGCGCCGCATCCGGCTGCGCCGCGGCAGCCGCGGACTGCATATCGAGCGCCGCTTTTCGTTCGAGTTCAGCCCGGACGGCGTGTCGCGCGTGCGTGGCTGGATCGACATGGCCGGTCGTCAACTGGTTTCCGCAACCGTACCGTTTTCGGTCAACCAGCCCCCCCCCGGCGGCCCTACTTGACCACCCGCAGACGCGGACCGATCCGGGTCGGCTCCTGCGCTGGCTCGGCCGGCGGTGTCGGCGGTGTCGGTTCGGCGGGAAACATCATGCCCTGCCCGTTTTCCTGCGCATAGATCGCAAGCACCGCAACCATCGGCACGCGCACATGTTGGCTGACTCCGGAGAAACGCGCCTGGAAGCGAATGAACTGGTTATCCAGATCGAGATCGGAAACCGCACGCATCGCGATGTTGAGTACGATCTGCCCGTCCTTGACCGCAGCGGTCGGCACCACCACCTCCGGCTGGCGCGCATCGACCAGCAGGTAGGGAGTAAGCCCATTGTCGCTGACCCACTGATAGATCGCCCGCACCAGATACGGGCGATTGCTGGACATCGGCGGTGACGCGTTCATTGCGGTGCCGTGCTCACGCGGGACGCAAGGCCTTTTCGTCGTCGGTCATGCTGCGCACGAAGCCGGGGTTGCGGAAGATCCGCTCGCCGTAGTCGAGTACGACCTGGGCTTCCTTCGGCATCGCCACACCCAGCGACGGCAGGCGCCAGATCAACGGCGCCAGCGCGCAGTCGGCCAGGCTCATCTCGGTGTTGAGGAAGAACTTCGAGGCGCGGAACACCGGCAGGCTGGCAAGCAGGCCTTCGCGCAGGCGCTTGCGTGCCGTCTCCGAGGTGCTCTTGGTGCCGCTCATGATGGTTTCGACGTACGGAAACCAGTCGCGTTGGAGGCGCGTCACACCCAGGCGCACGCGTGCGCGCGACAACGGATCGACCGGCATCAGCGGCGGGTGCGGGTAGCGCTCGTCGAGGTACTCGGCGATCACGTTGACGTCGTACAGCACCAGGTCGCGATCGACCAGCGTCGGCAGGGTCTGGTAGGGGTTTAGATCGGCCAGATCCCCGGGCGGATCGCCCGGATCGACGAGCACCAGATCGTAGGCGACGCCCTTGGCGGCGAGGACCAGGCGCGCGCAATGGCCCGCCAGGTCGCAGCGACCAGAGAACAGCGTCAACACGGTGCGAACGCGCGAAGCCGCAGCGGGTTTGCGCTTGCCCCAGGAAGCGAGCGTGGTGCTCACGTGGTTCCTCTCCCCATTTTCCAGCCTAGCGACGCTCCGTCTGGAGCATCACAAAGCCTACACCGAGGGGACGCAAGCGTGAAGCGGCCCGGCCCGAACCGGCCTCAGTGCACGTCCTTCCAGTATTCGGCCTTCAGCAGCCAGGCCAAAAAGGTGAAAAAGGCCAGGAACAGGATCACCCAAGGGCCGTAGGCGGCGCGCTGCAGGGCTGCCGGCTCGGCCACGTACTGAAGGAAATTGGAGATATCGCGGGCAACCTGGTCGTAGGCCTCGGCGTCCAGGATGCCCGCTTCGACCGTCTCGAAGCCCACCAGACAAGCATCAGCGACCTCGCCCTTCTCGCAATGCCCGGGCCTGCCGTCGGCGCCGACCGGGATCGGAGCGGTCACCAGGCGCTGGGTACCCTGCAGCTCCCACAGCACATGCGGCATGCTGGCATTCGGCAGCACCGGGTTGTTCCAGCCGATCGACCGACTTTCGTCGACGTAGAAGGACTTCAGGTAGGTGTAGATCCAGTCTGCACCACCGAGCTTGGCGCGCGCGGTCAGCGACAGGTCCGGTGGGGCCGCGCCGAACCAGGTGGTGGCATCGCCCGCGGGCATCGAGGCCTTGATGGTGTCGCCGAACTTGGCACCAGTGAAGTTGAGGTTTTCCATCACCTGCGCTTCGGTAAGCCCCAGATCCTGCGCGAGCCGCGAGTAGCGCATGAAGCCGGCAGAGTGGCAGCTCGAGCAGTAGTTCATGAACAAACCGGCGCCACGCTGCAGCGATGCGCGGTCGCTGATGTTGACCTGCGCGGGTTCGAGTGGGAACACGGGTCCCGCAGCAAGAACCGATCCGCCAGCGAGCATCGAAAACAGTGCGAACAGAAATTTAGCCATGTTCAGGCACCCGCGCAGGTACCGGCTTGACGCTGTCGATTCGCGTCCAGAACGGCATCGTGAAGAAGAACAGGAAGTAGATCGCCGTCGCGATCTGCGCCAGCAGCGTCATCAGCTGGCTCGACGGCTGGTAGCCGGCATAGCCGAGGAAGATGAACACCACCACGAACAACGCCAGCAGCAGCTTCGACAGCAGGCCACGATATCTGTACGACTTGACCGGACTGCGATCAAGCCATGGAACCGCGAACAGGATCATCACCGCCGCGCCCATCACCACGACCCCCAAGAGCTTGTCCGGGATCGCGCGCAACATCGCGTAGAACGGCGTGAAGTACCACACCGGCTTGATGTGCTCAGGAGTAACCAGCGGGTTGGCTGGAATGAAGTTGTCGTATTCGAGGAACAGGCCGCCGAACATCGGCGCGAAGAAGATCACGAACGCGAACAGCAGCAGGAAGACGCCGGCGCCGAAGATGTCCTTGACCGTGTAGTACGGGTGGAACGCGATGCCGTCGAGCGGCTTGCCGTTGTTGTCCTTGATCTTCTTGATGTCCACACCGTCGGGGTTGTTGGAACCGACCTCGTGCAGTGCGGCCAGATGCAGGGCAATCAGCAACAGCAGCACCAGCGGCAGCGCCACCACGTGCAGGGCGAAGAAGCGGTTCAACGTGGCATCCGAGATCAGGTAGTCGCCGCGGATCAACTCCACCAACGCGCCGCCGACCACCGGAATGGCTCCGAACAGCGAGGTGATCACCTGCGCACCCCAGTACGACATCTGGCCGTACGGCAGTACGTAGCCGAGGAAAGCCTCCGCCATCAGCACCAGATAGATCAGCGTGCCCAGCACCCACACCAGTTCGCGCGGCTTCTGGTACGAGCCGTAGATCAGTGCGCGGAACATGTGCAGGTAGACCACGATGAAGAACGCCGATGAGCCCGTGGAGTGCATGTAGCGGATCAGCCATCCCCACTCGACGTCGCGCATGATGTATTCGACCGAGTTGAAGGCTTCCGCCGCGCTCGGTTTGTAGTTCATGGTCAGCCAGATGCCGGTGACCAGTTGATTGACCAGCACCAGCATGGCCAGCGAGCCGAAGAAATAGAAGATGTTGAAGTTCTTCGGCGCCCAGTATTCGGACAGGTGCTTGCGATAGGCGCCACCCATGCTGGGCGCCCGCTCGGTCACCCAGTTGCTTACTCCAGCAACGATCCCGGAGATCTTGCCGTTACCCGGATTCACGGAAGCCATGACTTATGCAGCTCCTTCAGCCGCGCTCAGGCCGATCGTAATGTGCCGTTCGTCGTCGAAACGGTAAGGCGGCACCAGCAGGTTGGTCGGCGCCGGGACACCCTGGTAGACGCGCCCGGCCAGATCGAACTTCGAGCCGTGGCAGGGGCAGAAGAAGCCGCCCTTCCAGTCGGCATCGAAAGACTGCGGCTTGACCTCTGGTTCGAATAGCGGCGAGCAGCCCAGATGGGTGCAAATGCCGACCAGTACGGCGTACTCGGGGCGCAGCGAGCGCGCCGCGTTCTTCGCGTAGTCGGGTTGCTGGTCGACCACCTCCGACTGCGGGTCGCGCAGCCGCTCCAGGTGCTCGGCATTGTCGAGTTCCTGCAGCATCGCCGGCGAGCGTTTGAGGATCCAGATCGGTTGCCCGCGCCATTGCGGCACGTCGGCGCCGATCCTGAGCATCTGACCTTCTTCGAGCTTGCTGATATCGACCGTGACCGGCGCGCCAGCCGACCGCGCCTTGGCGCTGGGCTGGAACGTCTGCACGAACGGTATGGCGACGAATATCGCCCCCACTCCTCCGACGACTGCGGTAGTCGCCGTCAGGAAGCGACGACGGCCGCCGTTTACGCCTTGCTCAGCCATTCGGCTCTCCAATCCCAATCATGATCCGGAAGTCGACGCCACAGGCGCAAACTTAACCGCGCAAGTCTAGCGTCCGCGCGCAAACGAGACAACGAGAAACCCGACACGGCACAATGGCAAATCCTTCACACTCCAGGCAAATCATGGGCCGCAACCTGCGCGCGCTCGCCTTCCTGCTCCAGTTCGCGACCATCGGGCTGGCAATCGCCTTCGTTGCCACCCGCCTGTGGCCCGAGCGCTTCGCGGTGGCAGCGCCCAGGCCAGCAGCTGCCAGCGCCGTCGCGGGTCCTGCCTCTTACAGCGGCGCGGTGCAGCGTGCCGCCCCGTCAGTGGTGAACATCTATTCCAACCGGGTAGTGACCGATTTCAGCATCCGCCTGCTGGGCGATCCGATGATGCAGCGCCCGCCGGTTCCCTTCGCCACCCCGATCGGCCAACGCCTGCAGCGCGGCGATGGATCGGGCGTGATCGTGAGCAGCGACGGGCTGGTGCTGACCAACGATCATGTGGTGCGCGATGCGCAGCGGATCTGGGTGGGCCTGGCGGACGGCCGGGTGACCGAGGCCAAGATCGTCGGGCGCGATCCCGCATCCGACCTGGCGCTGCTGCGGATCGCTGGTGCCAACTTCCAGGCGGTAGCGTTCGCCACGGAGACCCGACCGCAGGTCGGCGACGTGGTGCTGGCGATCGGCAATCCCGAGGGCATTGGACAAACCGTCACGATGGGCATCATCAGCGCGACCGGGCGCGACCAGCCCTCGCTGAGCCGCTTCGAAGACCTGGTACAGACCGACGCGGCGATCAACTTCGGCAATTCCGGAGGTGCGCTGGTCAATGCCGATGGCGAACTGGTGGGCATCATCACCGGCGTGGTCGGGCGCGACCGCGGCGTGCAGGGCGTGAGTTTTGCGATTCCGGCCGCACCGGCGCGCAGCATCCTCGACGAGCTGGCGCTGCGTGGCTACGTGATCCGCGGCACCATGGGTGCCGAGTATGCCGAGGCGCCGCAGTCTGCGGCACCGACCGACGATGGGCTACCCACAGGCGTGCAGCTGATCGCAGTCGCATCCGGCGGCCCCGCCGACCAGGCCGGCCTGCGGGTCGGCGATCGTCTGCTGCGTTTCAATGGCGAGGACATCGTCGGCGACAGCGACCTGCGCTCGCGCGAGGCGGCTGCGACACCTGGCACCGTGGTGCGCTTGGATGCGCAGCGCGCCGGCGTGCCGCTGAGCGTCGATGTCACCCTGGTCGAACGCGCGCGGCCACCGCTGTAGGCATTGAACGACTGGCGATGGCGGCAGTTCCCCGCTGTGGGAGCTGCCATGGCAGCGACCGGTGTGGGAGCTGCCATGGCAGCGACCGGAGTCGCGACACCCTGCGATGCGATGGCAGCACTTGTGGGAGCTGCCATGGCAGCGACCGGAGTCGCGACACCCTGCGATGTTGCAGTCGCCGGCATGCCGGCTCCCACAGATTGATCGGCGGGCGTTGCAGTCGCCGGCATGCCGGCTCCCACCGATTGATCGGCGGGCGATGGCAGCACTTGTGGGAGCTGCCATGGCAGCGACCGG
>Ga0163144_10008474_pt1 | contig 22253 bp, 27 predicted proteins | sample OliLak19BULKMAT1_FD_123175 | JGI IMG/M metagenome (GOLD analysis project Ga0163144, IMG submission 123175) | Freshwater microbial mat bacterial communities from Lake Vanda, McMurdo Dry Valleys, Antarctica - Oligotrophic Lake LV.19.BULKMAT1 | ecosystem: Environmental > Aquatic > Freshwater >... | reverse complement strand
GCAACAATGAACCCATGTCCATGTGGATACTATGGTGATACGTCTCGAGAATGTAGTTGTACGTCAAGCCAAGTGTTAGCGTACCAAAAACGATTATCGGGTCCACTCCTCGACCGCATCGATCTAATTGTTCACGTACCACGCGTGCCCAATAGTACATTACTAGATGCCAATGCGTTGGGTGAATCACAACACAATAACGCATCGGCTTCTATACAAAATGTGCACATTATTCAAAAGAACAGATATAGAAGTAGCGTTAAATACAACAATAATTTGACGAGTAAGGAAATTAAAACATATGCCCATCTTCCGGATGATGCAAAGTCACTACTTACAAAAGCCGCCGATAAAATGGGGCTAAGTGCACGGAGCTATTTCAAGATTATTAAAGTCGCACGCACAATAGCCGATCTTGCGGACGAAGAGACCGTGTCAGCGCGACATATTACTGAAGCATTGCAGTATCGTGATACAGGGGCTTGAATTCATTGCTCACATCTGGTAGAATAGCTAGCGAATAAACGCTTAGGCGCATCATCACTCACATAAGGAGATACACGATAGGTACATCAATTCGTATTAACGAGCAAATTCGTGCAGAACAGCTACGCGTTATCGGGCCAACTGGAGATCAACTGGGGATACTCAGTCGGCAGGAAGCACTGAAAATCGCCGAAGAAGCCGGAGTAGACCTTGTCGAAATGTCACCTAACGCCGACCCACCTGTAGTGAAAGTAGTCGACTGGGGTAAATACCAGTATCAAAAGATGAAAGAGCTACAGAAAAGTCGCAAAAATGCCAAGACCGTTGAGCTCAAGCAAATGCGAATGGGGCTTAAAATTGGAAGCAACGACCTTGACATCAAGCTACGAAAAATCCGCGAATTTCTCGCTGATGGGCACAAAGTGAAGATACTAGTCGTGTTCCGAGGTCGTGAAATGGCACACCAAGAGTTAGGGTTCGTGATGATTGAACGAATCATCGTGCTTCTAGAGAATGATGCAATAGTAGAGCAAAAGCCTCAGCTTGCTGGCCGCAACCTGAGCATAGTAGTAAGGAGTACATAATGCCAAAGATGAAAACACATAAAGGAACCGCTAAGCGGATCAAGATTACCAGTACTGGTAAATTGACCCGTCGCCGCGCATTTGGCAACCACTTGCTCGCAAAAAAAAGCAAAAGCCGCAAGCGAAACATTAATTCCACTGCTCTCATCACAGGTGCAATGGCTAAAAACGTAAAGAAAGCACTAGGTATTTAATTATGCGAGTTAAACGAGGCGTCACCGCACGAGCAAAACACAAAAAAATTTTGAAGCTTGCCAAAGGAATGCAGCATAACCGTACGCGTTCATACCGCCTTGCAAAACAAGCTGTGGTTCGTGCACTTCAATACGCATACCGGGATCGTCGTAACCGTAAGCGTGACCTACGTGGTCTATGGATTACTCGCATCAATGCTGCGGCACGCGAGCTAGGAATGACCTACGGCAAGCTCATTGCGGGGCTTAAGTCTGCTAATATCGAACTAGATCGCAAAATCTTGTCCGAGCTTGCAGTGAGCGAGCCGGCAGCATTTGCTGAAGTCGTAAAATCAGCCAAGGGGTAATAGGCCTTAATCTGAAATAAAATAATCCTCGCCGTAGAGGATTATTTTATTGGTAGCTCGCCTGTAAGCCGGGTTTTGTCGAGGACGACCATCTATCTAGTCCCATGATTACTCATAGGATCAAGCGGGTAGCGGCCAACGAACGGATCGCTCTTAATGTTGACCTCCTTGCAGCAGGCAGGGTTTACCTTCTCCATATGTCGCCATATGACGCTGTGGGCTCTTACCCCACTCATTTCACCCTTACCCTCTTGCGAGGGCGGTTTTGTTTCTGTGGCACTTTCCCTAGGGTTACCCCCGGTTGTCGTTAACAACTGCCATTATCCTGTGCTGCCCGGACTTTCCTCTTACAGTATAACCTGCAAGCGGCCGTCTAGCGAACTACCACTTATAGTATAGCAAACTATGAAATAAGGTCATTCTTATGATCATCAAGCGTCCGGTTAACGAGCCCATCGGCCAGTTGATTGAGTTCTCTCGGCACATGCGTAAAGGAAATATGTTCAAATCGAAGTAGTAACTCGCGAATTCGCTCATATATTGGCCATAGTTCTCGATTTTTGATTTTATAAATTCCCTTTAGCTGGTTTACCACTAACATACTATCGACACGGAACTCAACCGAAGGGATACCAAGCTCAGCTGCCCTTTCGAGGCCCATCAAAACACCCTGGTACTCGGCTTGGTTATTTGTGGTTATTCCTAAGTAATTTCCGCCTTGATCAATAATATGTTGGTTTTGATCCATGATTAAAAAAGCGGCGGCTGATGGACCCGGATTACCACGTGAGCCACCATCGGAATAAATAAGTGTCCGTGCGTCAGACGTAGGTGTATATGTATTATCTGTTGTTTGTTGATCCTTTGGCGATATATACAGACTTAATAGCGAAAAAGCACTATCCCGTAAACTGTTTTGTTGTATTTCAGACAACTTTACCCATGCAAACTCATCGTAGCTACGTCCAACATGGATAGCCGAATTGTAATCAATTCCGCTGACACTATATACGATAAGAACATGCTGAATATCGCCTTCTTCGCGGTTTTGCAGTGATACGACGTCATACAAACTAAGCACACAAGTCGAGATTCCAGCATCATTTCTGAGATGCCTCTTGAGAGCATCGTCGGGTTGCTCTTTATCATCGATTGTTCCCCCAGGAAGTTCGTATTTACCCACAATCCCAGGCCTACCCTGGCTACGACGAAGTAAAAGTACCTGATTGTTCTCTTTGATAATCGCTTGTACGACCACTCGTTGTTTCATGAATATATATCTTTCAATTTTGATATCGCCTATGTTTAGTTTACATGAGTGCTGAATTTTGAGCAAAATAAAAAGCCCAGGGTTTACTGTCGACGCTCGATATTCCCCACTGTTAAAAGCAAGGTGGGTTCTCGCAATTCATCTCCACGGAGATAAATAATTTGAGGTCCCTATCTATATGATATTCAGGAAAATCATGCACGCCTCGGCTCGCCCTGGGCTACTTCTATTATACACCTATCTTAGCTGAAGATACGTGCAAAAATAGATACAAAGAAGCTAATTCCCGTAGACATAAATAAGCCAATATACTGGCCCGCAAGTAGTACGATGGCGAACACAACAATAATGCCGAAGCGCTCCATTGCTTCCATGCCACGGCGCACAAACTCAGGCGCAATTGCATATATGACCCGTGATCCGTCGAGTGGAGGAATAGGTAGCATATTAAATATAAAGAACCCAAGGTTGACTGCTACTATAATCCCAAACACCTGCGCCCAAATCCCCACGTCTGGGCTTCCAACAAGCGCCCATATGCCATAACCAACAAATGCCAAGAAAAGATTAGTAAGCGGACCCGAAACAGCTACGAGCACGACACCCCACTCGCCAAATCGTAAATTTAAGGGGTTAAATGGCACTGGTTTTGCACCTCCAAATATCGGCAGCCCCGCGATAGCCAGCCCAACAGGCAGCAGAATTGTCAAAAAAGGGTCGATATGTTTTATAGGATTAAACGTCAATCTCCCGAGCGCTTTGGCTGTGTCATCTCCAAGCCAGTACCCAACAAAAGCGTGCATCGCCTCATGAAGCGTCATAGAAAACAAAATCACCACAATAACGATGCTAATATATACTACATCAAAGGTCATATATTAATTATATCAGTTTAGCGTAGCATTTCCTTGTCTCTGTTATACACTTGACTTTCAACGCTCTCAACGCTACACTAATACAGATTAGAAACAATAAATGGAAATAAGACAATGGCCGCACGATGCGAACTAACCGGAAAAGGCAAACAATTTGGCCACAATGTGAGCTTTTCTTTGCGTCGTACAAAGCGTGTCTTTAAGCCCAACCTCCAAAAGAAAACATTTGAGCTAGACGGTCAGAAAATTACCATGATTCTTAGTACACAAGCTATTCGAACGCTAAAGAAAAAAGGCATTTTAGCTTAAACGTATTTAAATAAACAAAAACAAGAATAAGCCCCATAGAGATATGGGGTTTATTCTATAATTGACTCTATTTAACTGCGGGTCAGCTCTATAACCGTCAGCGTAGATGGAATGCTAGCAGTACCTTTGCTTTTGAACTTCGCAACTGTTTCAACAGGTGCTGCAAGCTCACTAACAAACGTATTGAACGTGTCCTGGGCAACTTCGTACTTTAGCTGCGTATCGTTGTAGTGAACAGGAATCACCAGTCTTGGATCAATCTTACGAATTACGCTTATTGCACCGGTAGCGTCGAGTGTGTAGCCATTGCCTCCGACTGGAATAATCAGAATATCAATTGCCCCAATTTTTTCAAGTTGATCTTCAGAGAGTTTTTCGTAGATATTACCTATCACTGCAATACGCACCTCACCTATTTCCATGCGGTACATCGTCGAAATCTTTCCGTCTGCTTCACTATCAAGATGGCGCTGTGCTGCAATACCAAAAATATCAAAGTCAGCGACACCATACTCACCAGGGCCTTCAATAAGCAGTTTGGCGTCTTGCCCATGCGCAGCAAACCGTGCTTCCGTAGCAAGCTCAACGGCGTCTTTAATGACAATATCTTTCAAGCCAACAACTGATAGCTTGGGATCGACGACTACTGTTGCCTTTTTAGTTGTAAAAACAACCGTATTTCCACCTTTATATTCAATTTCAAACATTTTTTTCTCCTATTTCTGATGTAAGACTGCGTCAGTATCGACGACGACCGTATGCTTGCCATTAATAATTTCTGTAATAAACTTATCTCTAATACTAAGCCGGTAATAGAACTCATCGTATGGTAACACAGTGTAGTTTATTTCACGACCTTCTGCTTTTTCAATATGGGCTATTGCCGTTTTTACCTTGCTCTGCGAAAGGTTACCTACCAGCATCACATCAACTCTGCTCTGGGATCCACGTACCAGCACTCCAGATAGAACAGCAAGACGCAGCGCTGGAATCTCTAAAATAGCAGCTGTGTATTCTGGGGATTCGCTGTCTGCCTTCGTGCGCACCACAGCAACTTCTTCTGGATTATCACCAAATATTGCACGGAGTGGCACATAGTAGTCATATCTTTGATTAACCTCGTAATATAGCTTATTGTCGGCACTATCGCTCGTAATAACACCAACATTAAGCATATTTGATAATTCACGTCGTACAGAATTTATTTGTTCGTCAATCTTGCGTGTTATCTCACGGACATAGAATGATTGGCCTGGGTTATTAAGAAAAAGGTGAAGTAATTTCACACGTGTTTTTGAGCCAAATAGTGCGTCAATCATTATATTTCCCCGGGTAACTTTCGTGTTCTATAATATCATGCCCTGACTCACTTGGCGAGTCGGCTACTAAGAAATGTGTTCGCATCAACTAGCGACACCCATGTAATTCCAGTATTTCTTTTATGCCATGTTATCTGACGCTTTGCCAAACGCCAATCAAGAAGCTCACACTTCCTCTTCATTTCTATATAAGAAATATTATTCGCATTGTATTCATGTATCACACGGTACACGTTGGAGGTCATAGCTTCACTATTCCAGCCATACTTTTTGCCCAACAAGTTTGCTTCTTGCACAACTCCACACTTAAATAAATGTTCGGATCTATCGTGGATACGTGCACGTAGTTGGCCTCTATTTGTTGTGATACCAACAATAATAATATTACTGATGAGCGTCTGTTGCTTGTGCGGTGTACTCCCGTGTGTCTCAATTATACGAACTATATGACGTTTATTCAGCTTATTTTCAGGTAATTGTACGTTATTACTCATACAATATTCATGAAGCTCTTCTACCGTCATCTTATCTAGTGTTGCTCTTTTGGCAACATCTAGTGAACCCTTAAATTTGTAGTTGTATATCACCGAATCAACATACAGTCCTGTTCCACCCACCAAAAACGGTACTTTTCCACGTGCTCGTATATCAAATATCCGTTTATCGGCATATCCTTTAAAATCGGCAGCCGTATATCTTTCGCCTGGCTCAATCAGGTCAAGCCCCCAATGCGGCACGAGCGCCTGATCGGCCTTGCTTGGTTTTGCCGTCCCGATATCCATGCCCGTATAGATAGTTCGTGAGTCAGCACAAATAATTTCACCGCTAAACCTTTGTGCAAGTTCTATCGCTAAAGCTGTTTTGCCACTAGCTGTAGGCCCGACAATAACGACAAGCGGTAACGTGTTGTTTATAGGTTTGGGCGCCATCGGATAGTCTCGAAATTATCGACAATGTGGTTCGTACTACTGATTCCTTCGCTGGCAAGATATTCAGAATGAGCAGCACGGCCACCAGGGTAACCACTCGCCAGACCACCAAAACGATTCACAACTCGCTGCCAGGGTAGGTCGGGGTCGCCAAAATGTGCAATGCTACCAACAAGACGAGCCGCATGAGCGTGTCCTACCAGACCAGCTAAATCGCCATAGGTAGTAACGTGACCAAGCGGGATTTGAGCAACCAACTCATACACTCTATCTCGAAAGCTTGTATTCTCCATGCTACTTCACCTGTTCACAATCAAAAAACGCTTCGATTTCTTGCCAGTTTGTTAATCTTTTGACTCCTTCGTCGACTACTCCTCGATTCCATTTGTAATTATCACCAAAAAGTACGCACGAAACGCCTTTATTTGAGACGCCGTTTACGTGCTCAATCTGATCATCGACGAAGTGCGTTAAGCCCAGTTTTGTGGCAGTATCGGCCTTTGTTGCTTTTTCGCCATCATGATTAAAATGATCAACAAAGAACAACGTCTCGTTAGTGAATATGCCAGAAAAACTTTCGTGGAGTAGTCGGAGTGTCTGTGACCGAAGGCTCTCTGGCCTGCCAGTTATCGCGAATAGTTCATGGCCGGCTTTTTCCAGCTTTCGTAAAACGACCAGCGAGTCGCGTATGGGTACCATTGCCCGCGCCCCATCGGACCCAAATATCGCGGCAACCCGACTGACAATCAGAGGTATGTCGTTCGCGCCCCATAACACCAGCGAATCGGGATCAAAATTGTACCAATTGTCGCGCGTAAGATGCGTGCCGTATCGAGAGTTATACGCAGCTATCGAGTAGTCAACCGTCGTAAAGAGTACGTCATCTATATCGAAACCAATCTTTAGCCGTCGATTAGCCAACTGACAGAGCCTCTAGGTAGTCCGCAAGACCTTCTAAAGCGACTTTTCGCTCACCGTCTTGCGTACGTATGCTTACCTCTCGGGCTTCTTTGTCCTGATTGCCCACAACAAGCTGTACGGGAACTTTCCAATGAGCGGCTTCACGAATCTTCTTACCGAGCGACTCATTGCGTGTGTCCATCGTGTAGCGGATCTCGTTATACTTGATTGGCTTCATGAGTACAACCTTGCGTAGAACATTCTCAATCTCGTGGACGTAATCAAGCACAGTGTCGTTAATAGTTAAGATACGGACCTGCTCAGGTGCGACCCAAAACGGAAACCAACCAGCAGTATGCTCAATATAAATACTAAGAAACCGCTCAATTGAACCGAGCAAAGCGCAGTGTATCATCACAGGTCGCTGTTTTGAACCATCTTCGGCGGTGTATTCCAAACCGAATCGCTCTGGCTGTGCGTAATCAAGCTGTACGGTTGCAAGCTGTGTCTTTCGTCCGATTGCATCAGTCGCCATAAAGTCCATCTTTGGACCATAAATTGCCGCTTCACCAAGCACAACTTCGTGTTCAAGCTGGAACTTTTCGGCAAGACCTTTGATTGCTGCTTCTGCTTTGTCCCAGGTTGCTCGTTCGCCAAGATAACTGTCGCTATCGTCACGAAATGACAAACGAAGCGACAACTTGAGATCTAAAAGTCCATACATCTGTTGTGCGCTTTCGATTAGTTCTGCAAATACTTGTTCAACCTGACTCTCTATTGCAAATACATGTGCGTCATCTTGGGTAATTGCACGAACTCGATTAAGACCACCCATCTCACCACTCTTTTCATCACGGTACACCGTGGTTGTTTCAAGATACTTTAGGGGCAAGTCGCGGTAACTTCGTGGCTGGGAAGAGTAAATTTGTGCATGATGAGGACAATTTACAGGTTTCAGGGCAAGCTCATCACCAGATTCCGAGGATGTAAAACGGAGCAACTCTGGAAACTTTTCAAAATGGCCAGAGACTTTATAGGTGTCGAGTTTTGCTATATGCGGGATCCAGACTGTTTGATAGCCCCTATCGAGACGATACGATTGCGATAGTTGATTTAACTTATCCCTTAGTACCGTGCCTCGTGGCGTAAACATAGGAAGCCCTGCCCCGATGAGCGCTGAGCTGGTAAACAAGTCGAGTTCCTTACCTATACGCCGGTGATCACGAAGCTTTGCCTGCTCGAGCTGCTCTAAGTATTGATCCAGCTCTTCCTGAGTCGCAAAAGCCACTCCGTACAGACGCTGCATTTGGGCATTTTTTTCGTTGCCACGCCAATAGGCGCCAGCCACGCGGAGCAACCTGAATACACCAACATCTTTGGTGTTAGCTACATGCGGACCACGGCACAAATCGACAAAGTTCCCATTCTTGTAAAACGATACGTTTTCAATAGCAGCATCACCATCGGTGGCAAGCCCAAGCTCGCTGACATCTAGGTCCTTTGCAACTGTCGTACCAGAGCGCTTTAGGTCATTCAGCAACTCCTGCTTGTACGGCTGGTTGTTTTGATGCGCCCAGTCAATCGCTTGGTCGATTGGCATATCAAAACGCTCGAAATCATCGCCGTAGTTAATAATGCCACGCATTTCTTTTTCTATTTTGCCAAAATTCGCTTCAGAAATCTTGGTCTCACCGAGATCGATATCGTAATAGAAACCGTTTTCGACTACTGGGCCAACACCAAACTTAGCCTCGGGCCATAAACGCTGCACAGCCGAGGCAGTAATGTGAGCCAAGCTATGGCGCATTGCATGTAATGTGTTTTCATCCATTGGCTTTATTTTATCATGAATATTGCGTGTCCACCTCTATTTTGTTATCCTTAAACCTACGGGTCCTTAGCTCATTTGGCTAGAGCGCCTCATTGACGTTGAGGAGGTGAGAGGTTCGAATCCTCTAGGACCCACCATGTGTACCATCACTCACTGCTTTATAGCGGTGAGTTTTTACTTACCCACTGTTAAGATTAGTTTTCCACTCGCTTATTTGCCGCTCGGTACTTACGTATATATCACTATATGGATATTATGGGTGTATCTGTACCATTGACATTTATACGTGTTTATGCTAATATCATTACATGGTTCAGAAACAACAGATTCAGACCCAACCATTACCGCAGATTTCGCAACTAGAACGATTCTCTATTTCATTTGAATATGACAAGACGTTGCAGGAAGTAAAGCGTGATGTACGCGTGCGCACAAACAAAAGCGTCTAAATACATAGCCCTACGACTACTCCCCCGTTTACTCAGTGAACGGGGGAGCTTTTTTTAGTACGAGCTACAACGGTGCAGGCTATGGCTTTTGTTTCATGGCACGGGCTTGCAATCGGGCTGCCTCAGTTGAGGCAACCGTCGCCTTATTAGTTACATCAAACTTAGTAAGATACCGACCAAAGAAAAGCCTGGCTTGGGCATTGAGCGCGGCAAAAGATAAGTACACTATGGCCGTAAGTGGCATCAACACCCACTGCAGCACCATACCGACAGTCCTGTGGCGCTTGTACCGCTCTGGGCGCGGCGGAAGTAGCTTAAACGACATAAATACCATTACTATGAGACCGACAAGCGCTAGCTGTTGGACGGTGCTCACAACGTCGGGCAACTGATGCGCAACAACATCACGGTAAGCATTGCTGTTTATTAGTAGTGGCACCCATCCGCCAATTGCGACGATAATAGATATACTTGCCGCTGTAACATACCCATCGAGCGCGCGTATAAACCATAAAAAAGCTCCCCAAAATGGAACCGTACGACGTGACGTAAAGATACGTACGGCTGCGTACGGGACATCTGACGCGCCGTACATCCAGCGACGCAGTTGCTTAAATTGTGCCTTAAGCGTTTTCACATATGTTTCGTCTAGAACGGCGTCTTGATAAATGGGGATGTAGAGTGCCTTCACTGAGTAGTTTCCACTAAAGTGAAAGTAGCTACGCCAAAACTGGTGGCCGTCCTCGACGATTGTGCGGGTACTCCAGAAATCCATTTCGACCAATGCTTCCATGGGTTGTGCATGAGCCGCAAAATTACGTAAGATATGTGGGCGCATGGAGCTGATGATACTCCAGAAAGTATTACCCGTCGCGACGACGCGCATCGGCGCCGGTACATCCCATATATTATTGGTAAACATTGCAATTGGCTGAAAGGCCATGTGCTTACGTTCTTCGTTTACTATAAACTCGTATGTAAGGTAGTCGAAATACTTTGGGTGCGGGTGGGTATCGGAGTCTAATGTCGTCACGATGACGTTTTTATATGGAATGCCTTTGTCGTCGCACCATTTTTTCATATGACGACCAGCAAAAGTAATATTGCCCCCCTTACCACCTAATACTTCTCCGGGTTGGTTAACAGGGTGTTTTATGACAATAAATTCACCAAACGTATCCTTGAATTCATTACCCAGACGAATTGCATTCATTTCGGTTGCATTACCGCCACGCTCCTCATAGGTCAACACAACAATCAAATGCTCCTTGTCGTATGTCGACGCAATGAGTGATTTAATCGTCGGCATTAACACGTCATATGTTTCATTATACGTTGCAATTATGACTACATTGTAGATGTCAGATGGCTTTGGGAATGCTGCTGGGCCAGCGGCAGCAAGTCGTACGTTGTCTATATGCTGCAATATGTCGAAAGCTTTTGATTGTGTATCCTGAAGCCTCGCGTAGGCCTGGGCTGGGTCTTCAAAGTCGGCTATACGACTCGTCCAGTCAACTTTTTGACTTTTCACCATGCGGTTATGACCAAGAAACGAATGGTATATCACCGCTACCGCTCGTAGCAAAACAGTAATTACAATAAGCATGAGATATATCGCAGCCAAAAGTGGTGATATCAACGAAAACACAATCAGTACAATGAATGCACCGTAGCTAAGTACCGCGGGCAACATTTCGAATAGCCTATATTTGAGTGTCCTTTTACCAAGTGGGATTTCGAGATCAATCATCTACGATGGTGACCAAACGTTGATGACTGCTATAGCCGTAGTCCAGGCGAACAGAATCATCGCAATACCCAACCATGCGCATGCAATGGCCAACGAGTGTCCTTTTACGATAAGGAGTTTCAGCGCGAGTGTGCTGTGTATTGCAGCCACCAGTAGCCCAAATAGCCCAAATGTGAGTAGGTAAAACCACTGGTCTCGGTACAGCTGTGTGACACCAAATGCCGAATAATGTGACACAAGCTGAAGCTCGCTCGGTCGCACACTCAGTGCGACATATACAGCAAAGCCAAGTGCCAGCAGCACCATTACGGCCGTCAGCACAAGTAAGTACCTGTTGGCGACGAGAAGGCGGAGTGATTGTTGAATAGTGTCTTTCATAGATATTTATGGAACATCTGTCCGTTCGCTATGTAGCGGGTTAAACTAGAGCTTGTTTATAATTTCGTTTTGGAGCCGCCTACTGGATTCGAACCAGTGGCCTATACTTTACGAAAGTACCGCTCTACCAACTGAGCTAAGGCGGCAAAAGATAGTGAGCCGCACTGAGCCACGTATGGCATTTGGTAGCTTCGTACTCATTATAGCATCCCAACCCTCATAAATAAACGGTCTCTCCCCTGTTGCGTGATATAGTCAAAACTGATAAAATACATCAAGTTCACCACGCATACGGGCTCGTAGTGAAGTGGTTATCACGCCTCCCTGTCACGGAGGAGATCGCCGGTTCAAATCCGGTCGAGCCCGCCACAATGAGTAAATCACCCTGTTTGGGTGGTTTTTTCATATATAAAGATGCTACTCGCCGTACAACTCACCATCATCGTGTAGTTTTTCGTCGAGCTGTATTTGTTTTTTAGCTCTATGTGCACGTTGCTTTTTTTGTTTGGCCGATAGCGAAGCTTTGGCGTAAGCCTGCGCCTGAAGCTCGGTTTTAAATTTTAAATAGCTTGCTAGACGTACAGTTGACAGAATTCCCGCTACGACGGCCTTTTTTACAGCACAGTGAACTTCTTTTACGTGACTACAGTTACGAAATTCACATTTATCAGCAAGCGATTCAATGTCTTCAAAGCTCCGCTGCAAAAACTCCTCTTCACCCCATAGCTGCAACTCACGAATACCAGGAGTATCTATAATCATGCCGCCAGACGGCAAGACAAACAGCTCGCGGTGGCTTGTTGTGTGACGTCCGGTTGAATCCGATGCGCGGACTTCAGCTACTTTTTGACGCTCGTCACCGAGCAGCGCGTTAGTAAGCGTTGATTTTCCAACACCTGAAGAACCTAAAAATACGGCTGTTTTACGATTAGCAATTTTGACACGAATCTCTTCGACTCCCTTGCCATCTGTCGCTGTAGCTACAATATACTCGCTACCAATAGTAGCCACACCTTCAAGCATATCTAGGCTGTCATATGCCTTATCGGCTTTGTTAAATATAAAAATTGGTGTGATGTTACTTTCGGTCAGTTGGTAGCGATAGCGTTCTAGGCGCATAAGGCTAAAATCTTGATCAAGTGCTTGAACAACAAACGCGATATCGACGTTAGAGGCAAGAACCTGACGCCCATGAGCGGTACCGGGTGCTTTACGGCTAATCTCGCTCCGCCTAGGTAATACGCCGCGAATAGTCGCCTTGTTACCCCCACCAAGCTGCAGCGCTACCCAGTCACCTACCTTTGGTAGCATATGTGGCTCGGCGCTGTGTAATAATGTGCCCGAAAGCTCCGCTTCGTATTCATTAGGTGCAGCAACACGTAAAAAACCTCCGTAGTCTGCAATGACTCGACCCGGCACAGTGTCATGAATAGCAAGGGCATCAAATGCAGCCTGATCTTCAATTGTATATCCGTAGGTGTCTATTTCTATCACTTGCTACAAGTGTACTGTATTCAGGTGCTATTGTCTTGTCTGTAACGATTCAAAGCGCGCAGCCACAAAGTTCCAGTCAACAACGTTCCACCAAGAGCGAACGTAGTCATCACGTTTGTTTTTATAGTCTAGGTAATATGCGTGTTCCCACACATCGAGGCCAAGTATTGGCTCATCCAAGCCGAGCACTACAGGCGTGTCTTGATTGGGTGTTGTTAAAATGTCTAAGTTTGGTTGAAGCCACACCCAGCCACTTCCGAATACCGATAATGCTTTTGTTGTAAATTCATCTACGAATGCTTGATAACTCCCATATTTGGCGATTAAATCGTGAAGCAGCTCACCGGTTGGCTCTCCGCCCCCCCTAGGTGACATCCACTGCCAAAAAAGGCTGTGGTTATAATGCCCACCACCATGGTTGCGTACGGCCGGCTTTAGGTCGTCAGGTAAACTATCGAAACTCTTTAAAAGCGCCTCTATTGTTTGGCTTTGAAGCTCAGGTGTGTTTTCAAGTGCTGCGTTTAGTTTGTCTACATAGGTACGGTGATGTTTGTCATGGTGAAGACGCATAATATCGCCACTAATGTTCTGACCGAGCGCGTCGTAATCATACGGAAGATCTGGTAGACTAAACATGTAAAAAGCTCCTTTATTTACAGCGTATTATCTACTTTAGATAGTGTAATGTACTGTGATATTTTGTTTGCGGCGGTTAATGCATCGAGCCGTTTATTAAATTCCGATAACGGTACCTGGATGTACTCATAGCTAACTTGCGTTTCGTTGATATCAAGAAGTTTGAGGTAGTAGTATCCGTCACCAGTAGTTGATTTAATAGCACTCGATAGAGCACCACGGCCCAGTTTGGCTGCCTCAGCGGCAAGTCCACCATCTTGGTTGGTTTTTGGCACCAAGCCTGATGCACCGTACACAAGCTGGACACCCTCAGTTTTGTTAGTTTCTTCTACTATTGACTGTAGATTACTCTCCTGCGTGAGTCTTTGAGCGAGGCCGGTGCTCGCGTCTTGCGCCGACTGATCTACTGCGTAGGCTACTTTTTGGCGCAGCAGCTTGATCTTGGTTGCGTGGCGATATTCGTCTGCCCCCCAGCCATAATAATCAAGTATGACCGCATCGTAGGTCTGCTGAGAAACTTCACCGTCGACTGACTGACGCTGGAGTTTCAGAAATGTTTCTAGTTCAACATCACTCACTGTAATAACAAGCTCACGTGCGAGTTTGACAGCATAGGAGTCTGCGATTGCATCTTCCAGCGATTGTTGCTTTATAAAATCAACTTGGCGTTTACCGTCGTCACTTTTGAGACTTATTTGCTCTTTTTGTTCGAGATAGTGCACCGAGCTACGGTACTTCATAAGATAGTCACTATATGGCACAGGCTGGCCATCGACTGTCGCCACAGGAACAGGAATAACTTTTGTGACACTATACATAAATACGCTCGTGTTCTGTGCCTGATAAAGTTGCAAATACCCCAAAATCAACAAGATGATGAGTGCTGATATACTAATAATGATTGCGTTAAACACGAGCTTGTGTCGTGCATACTGAATAGGATACTTAAACCGACGCCCACCAGCCAGTATTCGTTCGCGGTGCTCCGCAACTGTCTCGTTCGTTATCCGCTCCGAACTCGGGCTGCCCGGTCGTCGGAATTTAGCTAGTAACTTCTTCATAGTCTCCTTCGTGCTTCACTGCGTTGTTAACGGCATCTTGCAGTTTGTTATAGGTCTTTTCTGGATGTTCCACTTGGTTAATCACCAGATCACCCACGAATGTCTGAATAACGATGGTGCCAAACTGAAAAACTTCACCCGTGAATCCTGGTATATTATAGCTTATGTTTTGGATCTTTGACAGACGCAGCTCTATAACATCCTTACCAAAAAAGCCTTTTTGGGTGACCTGTCGAATGCGTTCATTCGTGACAATATAAATAGTAAAATACCACAAAATAAAGTGGTACATGAATAGTACGAGCCCAAGAATAAGGCCGCCTACGGGTAGCAAAAATAGCTCTAAATTAGTTTGCCAAATAAGTGGCGGAATAGCTGTAATAACAAGCGGGATAAGCAGCAAGTAAAATCCCTTACGCATAGCAATAATGTGGCGACGAAATACAAATAATAGCACTTCGCCGCTGCGTTGCCCTTCGAAATCAAGTTTCGCCGGCTCTGGTTCTTGGTTTGCCATAACTACTACCTATAATACAGCAAATAGATCATTTTAACTAAGGGTGTGGACCTGCTGTTATACTCGCCGTATCGCATCCAATTCTCGGCCCTGGTCACCCCAGGCGGCTTCTAGTTTTTCAAATGTTACCTGGCGATTGGGGATTGCCGGGAGCCCAGGGTCATGGAGCGTCACAAATCCATCGTTGTAGCCGATCACGGCAACCGCATGGCCGACATAGCCTTTTCTGCCATTTAGTACATTGGCGTTAAGTGTTAGCCGAACGAGATAGCCGTCATTAATAAATTTCTTCATGTCTTTCATCGTCGGGTTTCGCCGCACAAAGACATCCGCGGTAATCGCTTTTTTCATCCGCTCAATCTCTGCAGGTACATTGGTATGTTTATAACCCCAATCACCCGCTTCCTGCCCAAACATTTCAATCATGTATTCCTTTGGTCGCACAGTAAACGCCTCAAAATCGAAAAGTTCAAGATGATGAACATCGTAGCCGTGTTCCTTAAACCAAACGAGCCCGGCATTTGCCCAGGTGCCCATGCCCTTTTCGAATCCGGTGAGTTTGGACCACTCATCCATTGGAATATTGAACGACGGATCAAAATACTTTGCAATACTCATGTAGGCTGCCTGGAGGCAGTGCAGATTATCGGGTTCGTTGGGGACAAAGGGAACATCGTAGTTAACCATATAGCCCTATCATAGCAAAAAGCACCCCATTTGAGATGCTTTCATAAATACTGGTACCCCGGGCAGGAGTCGAACCTACAACCATATCCTTAGGACGGATCTACTCTATCCAGTTGAGCTACCGAGGCATCTTATTAGTATACCTGTAAGTTGGTTCTTAATATAGGTCACCTGGACAGAGTATATTTATTGATTATTTCTCGCTACGTTCGGGCAGTTGAGCTACCGAGGCATCTTATTAGTATACCTGTAAGTTGGTTCATATTATAGGAAGCTCTGACGGAGCATGACAACAATCTTATTTTTTAGGAACTCGTCCGCGCACAATTGGACCCGATGCTGTGTCGTAGTCACCATAAATCTCGTTATCCTGGAACCAAAGTGCTATTTCTAATTCGGCCTCTTCGGGGTCACCAGACGCATGAAGTATATTCGGTAGTGTTGCGCCAATCGGATTGGTCGCAGCTCGCGTTACATGTGTGTAATCACCGCGGATAGTTCCGGCTGCTGACTCTTTTGGATCGGTTGCACCAACGAGCTTGCGCACGTACGATACCGCCTCAACACCTTCAAGGACAATGGCGATGACAGGTGTCTCTGTCATGTGGGCCAAAGTAACATCGTAAATATCCTTACCCCATCGGCTTATAAGCTTACTAATACCTTCGTAATGTTTGTGAAAGTGCTCCTCGTTCGGTGCGACCATCTTCATAGCTGTAATTTTAAGACCTGCTCGTTCAAATCGAGTCACTATTTCGCCCACAAGTCCACGTTGAATGGTATCCGGCTTTAGCATTATAAGTGTTCGTTCTAGTTTCATATTAATCTATCTCCATGAAAGTTTTCTTTATTGTACCAAAATAATGACCACGAGCACGAGCGCAAGCACGATGCGGTACCAGCCAAATATCGCCAAGCTGTGGTTTGCTAAGTATTTCATAAGAAAACTCACCGCCAGGATGCCAGCCACAAATGCCGCAATGTTGCCAACAAGTAGAGGTACAAGATTCGCCACAAGGTAATCAGTATCTAGTATAAACGTTTTAAGTGTGACACCTAGCATAATTGGCAGTGATGCCAAAAAGCTATATTCGGCAGCTTCTTTGGGACTTAAGCCACTTAGTCGCCCCGCGATTATTGTAGAGCCGGAACGCGAAACACCTGGTATCAGTGCAAAAACTTGCGCAAGGCCGATCACCGTGGCTCTCTGCGGGCTCAATGCTTCACCGTCTTTGACGGCTGATGCTTTGGGTAGCTTCTCAAGTACGACCATAATAACACCCACAACACCGAGCGTCACAGCGACAACCACGAGGCTGCCAAAAAAAGCCGATGAGCCGATAAACCCTGCAAACGTGAAGCCAATGATACCTGCTGGAATAGATGTTAACAGGATGTTACGAATAAGGTTATATTTTTTACGTATAAATACGTCCCTGGTTATATCCACAATCTTACGACGAAAATACACTAGAAGTGCTAAAAATGTTCCGACATTAATAAATTCCAAGAATAAATGGTCAGAAGCTCCGGAAAAGAAATTTTGAGCTATAACTAAGTGCCCAGAGCTACTGATTGGTATAAACTCTGTTAATCCCTGAATAATACCGAGAATGATTGTTTGTACTAAGTCCACCGCTCTATTGTACCCAGATGATGCAATTTAGGCTATGCTAATAGTATGTACATGTCAGACCTTATTCTTGACTATATAGAACATCTTGAAGTTGAAGGTGGTCGTAGCCCACGAACCGCCGAAAACTACCGGCTGTATCTCGAGCGGTTTGTCGAATATACAGATGACATTATCGTAGATAAAATAACATCGGAAATAATACGAAAATATAGGCTTTGGCTCAACCGATACAAAAATAACAACGATGACGAACTTGCAACAATAACGCAGAGTTACCACCTAATAGCCCTCAGAGGTTTCCTCAGTTACCTGTCAAAGCGGGACATAGTGACGCTTTCGCCTGAAAAGATTGAGCTGCCCAAAGTCTCACGTAAACAAGTAACATTTCTTCACTACGACGAAATTGAGCGTTTAATTGAACATATACCTGTTTCAAACGAAACAGGTATGCGCAATCGTGCGCTTATAGAACTTTTGTTTTCGAGTGGCCTGCGTGTATCAGAGCTTGTGAATCTCAATAGAGATCATATCAACACCAAGCGGCGTGAGTTCATGGTTCGCGGTAAAGGTCAAAAAGACCGTCCGGTGTTTATAAGCGAAAGTGCAGCTCGCCACGTCGAAAACTATCTTGAGATTCGCCAAGACTCACTTGTGCCACTCTTTTTAAACTATAGTCGTAATAACACACCTGATACATCTGGCAATTTTCGGAGGCTCACTGCGCGCAGCGTGCAGCGTATTATCTCAAAATACGTCCGCCTAGCGGGTATAACAAAGCATGTAAGCCCTCACACGATGAGGCATAGCTTTGCGACAGACCTACTGATAAATGGTGCTGATATTCGCAGTGTTCAGGCAATGCTTGGCCACAGTAATATTAGTACAACTCAGGTATACACCCATGTTACCGACCAGCACCTACGTGAAATATATGAGAAGTTTCATAGCGAAACAACTGAGTAATTGCTACGGCGTACAAGTATTACGATAGTCAGTCGTGACATCAGTAACGATAAAGTTCTTACACAGATTACCCGTCACGTCCACGGTTGCATCGGGGTAAGGAAAATCTGTGAATTCAACACGTGTCTGAACACGGCGGAATATATCACTCGCTCGACCAGTAGAATCTATGAGTGGCTGGACATTATCAAACTGTACAGGAGCAGTCCCACTGTAGAGCGAGACTCGGAAATCAGCTGTATTGTAGATAGTCCCTACTCTTAGGAATGCCGTCCTGCTACCCGCAGGGACACTTGCTGGTAGAGTAAGCCGTACCGTACATGCATAGCCGCCCGCCCCGACATTACCCGAACATATCACAGGGTCAGGAGTTCCGACAGGAGTTTTACGAATATCACGCAATGTAAACGAGAGTGTATCTGTAAAACTACGCGGCGTGCCGCTTACACCAGTTGGGTATAAGAAAAGCGACAGTGAGTTCTGGCCGTTGGCGCTAGAGTCAAAGTCAGTGAGCGTAAAGCCTGCCGGATTGACCTGCATAAACTGTGTACGCATGACAGACGGGCGGTTAACTGGCCATGTACCAGTGGCAGCAGGACTCTGCCTGAGAAGTGGCGTGCTACCAGGCGATTGGAGATCAATAGGCTTATCAATACTTGTGCCTGACACGTTTTTACCGCTAAACCACTCCAGCTGAATGATATTAAATGCCGCAGTACTAATAAGCGGTATCACCTTAGAGCCGTCCGGTCTATTGCTCCCTACGACATCATCTGTCTGCAAACTTACCTTTACGCATGTGTAGGCTTGCTGAAGTGCCTCATCACCGGCGTCTTGCCTAATAAGTACCTCTTGACCCGATACATCGCGGCCTACCGCTTGGGATAAGGCCTCGTTACATTGCTGTGATGCGATAGGTGCAATAGAAGCGGCGGCACATCGTGCAGCGTCGCCCGAACTACATTCTGTTTGATACAGAAGTAGTGCTCGTTTGGCATCTTCGACACCTGATTGAGCAGAGTCGTAAGCACTTTGGGATAAATCAGTTGTGGCTGCTTGTTCTTGATCGGCAAGCATGATACGTACAAAACTGACAGTCACAACCGTCAGTAGCAATACCGTAAATACAACGATAAATAGTGATACGGCCCCTGAATGTGTTGAATTATGATGTTTCATTGATTCTCCTTATGCTATTGTACCGCGTTACTCGTACGTACGACTATATCAAATTGATTCACCGAACAATAATTAACATTCGAAGCAGTATCACGTGGGGGCCTACAGGTTGATGAATTTGATGCGAGCGCGGCCTGATCGTTAGTGCCGATGATAAATGATATGGCATACAGTGCCTGCCGTGTCGCTGCATCACGAGCCAGCGGATCAGAAGTAATCCTGAAGCTATGCAGTGCCAGGTCGCGATCACCAACACGGAGAAGCTCTATTACACCTACAGGGCTAATAAATCCGTTTGCTGTTGTGCAGTAGAACGATGAGCTGTCCTCTACCTTAATAAAGCGAATTGTGTTTGTTGAAACATTAGGATCATACAAATTGCTATTTGCTCTTGTTGTACCTGTTCTGGCCATTAAGTCTAAAGTGGTGCCATAGTTCCAAATGTAGCTATACTGCCCTGTACATAAGCGTCCCCCCCAGGGTTGGTTTATAAAGCGCGTACTTGCTCCTGATATATCGAATGTTGCACTTCCACTGATGGTACGTTGTAAATCAGCAGACACGGTACGCCCCGCCTGGTTTACTTCCTTCAGTGTCAGTCCTCGGTTATACATATTTCCAATCTGAATAATTGTCAGGGCAATCGCAATCAAAAGGACTGATAGAAATGACATAGCCAACATCAGCTCAACAAGTGTGAAGCCCTTACGTGCGTGGTTCATACAGCCTCACTATAGTCCCTAGCGTAATAGGAGTTGGCTGGCCAGGACTCGACCAACACGCACGAATATGAAAATCAATTGTACCGCTCACCTCACCCGCAATAACCGTTGAGCGAGCAGCCTCTACCCATATGCCTTCAGCAGCCGTCAGAACATTTGTTGTCGAAGCGGGTATGGTCGCGGGCGCGGTAGCAGCGAAACGAAGCTGCGAAAATGTCGAGACGGTGCTTGTAAGCCGTGCGGGCGGCTCAAGGCGTGCCGTCTTGGTATTTACTATAAACGCGTTCGTTGGTGGAGTACAGGTACCAAAAGCTGAGGCCTGGGCAACACTTGTCGCAACAATTCTTGGCCACTCAGCCGATAACTGGCCCGTCACCGCATTAGGATATACAGCAACATACGATGAATGGATAAGACGAAGCGTTTCGGCTACAGCATCAATCTGTTGACGGACAAGTGTCACCTCTAGCGACCGCTGTGCCGTTAAGGTGCCACGGTTCATAATACCGAGCCCTCCCACTGCCACCGCGCTAAATATCGTTACGGCAAAAAGTACTTCTATAAGCGTGTCACCTCGGTGGGATCTGTTTCGCCTACTTAGCATGTCGACGCATCCCCCATGTCATTTGTTCGCACTTCGACAGCATTTGGGCCACTGGCAAACGCCTGGATAAACACAGCACTCCCCCGCCCGATAACCCCATTAGGCTCAACACAAATCCTTCGTTGGGCCTGTCCTGGGATAGTATTGCCTGCAATCACCATACTTTTGAGATTAGTGGTAATGCCGTCTGATGTGAACGTGTACACGAGTCCGCTTTTGGGTGATTGGAGGATAAGCATTGTTAGTTGTCGTGGAGTTGTTGGAGACCTACTACCAGATCCGCTGCTTGGCCAGGCAATACTCGCGCCCCATTCAATCTCTGTATTTTCGGTCGTACTAGCAAGTGCCGTAAGTTCGTACGTTTGTAGATTTTGTATATCAGTACCGCTTGTAGATGTACTACTCGTACGTCCAACAACCGCGCTGGCACTCACTACTGTCTCGTCGATAGTAAGGTAACGGCCAATCAAAATACAATCTGCCTGCCCGCGGGGGAGCGTTACACCTACGTTGGTCACGTTTGCAGACGAGTCACAAGCAACGTCGGCGCCGCGCTCTACGTTTCGCGTATTGGAAACTTCAGAATATTGCTGGGCCAAAGTTGATTTAAGCGTTGACACGCTATCTCTGTAGCGTTGGGTATTAATAGATGTACCCGTACCAACTAATATACCGGCAACCATTACCCCAGTAAGCGCCAAAAACAGCATTGTTTCTATAATAGTAAACCCTGGTTTGTATATGACGCCCATGTGGCCTCATTATATCATAAGCATCTTGAAGATTATATCGCTACAACAGAGAAGAAACGTAAAAATCAACTAGGTAATGGCCCCACAGGCCCGCAATCGCCCACCCAGCGATAAGCAGGGGCCCAAATGGCACGTGTGATGTGCGTGTCAGTTTACCTGATACCATGCCAGGAATCACGATGATACAACCGATAAGATTAGCGCTAAACAAGGCGATGAATGCCAGCTGCCAGTCAGCAAGAAGTAGCCCTAGTCCGAGGCCCAATATAACATCACCAAACCCAATCATGCGCCCTTTTGATACGGCATAGATAAGTCCATATGTGCCACTCAATATGCCCACCGATGCAGCAACATTTAAAGCAGCGCCGAGCGTATCCG
>Ga0163144_10008473_pt1 | contig 22253 bp, 21 predicted proteins | sample OliLak19BULKMAT1_FD_123175 | JGI IMG/M metagenome (GOLD analysis project Ga0163144, IMG submission 123175) | Freshwater microbial mat bacterial communities from Lake Vanda, McMurdo Dry Valleys, Antarctica - Oligotrophic Lake LV.19.BULKMAT1 | ecosystem: Environmental > Aquatic > Freshwater >... | reverse complement strand
GTGGCGGCTAATGGGACCATTAGCGCCAAGCCCAATATTCCCGCGATGAAAAAGCGACGCGTCGTCAGGTCCTCCCAGATAATTTCCGTGTTCCACTGCACATCCACCCCGAAGTAGTGCATACCGTGCAGACTGGCGTAGAAGAACGCGAATAGGCCTATCATGCGTCGGAAGCGGATGAGGCCGGTTAAGCCGGGAAAGCGGCGAAGGGGGGTGATGCAGAGACTAAAGAGGAGAAACCGGAGCGTCCAATTGCCGCTGTAGCGGGCGACGGTCTCAATACGATTGATTCCCAGTTCGTTGGCGTGCCAGCGCCAGGCCAGAAGTAATAAAGGCAGGAGGCAAAGCAGAAATACGACAGGTTTGGCAAAGCGGCTATTCCAAATTCGATTCACGAAGAGAGTATCCTCTACCTCCACTCACATTATTCCCCAACCGTCCGAAAAGAACCTTTTGAGGACGCTTGCGCAGGAATTTCCTATGAATGGACGACAGTGGACGGGTATCGTGTTGGCGGCATTGGTACTTACAAGTTGCCGCACGGACGGGCCGCAGCCGAATGCCGAAGCTGGCGGCGGACAGGATCAATCGGCGGGCGTTGCGATTACGCCCACCGTTCCGTCCAGGCGGCTGGTATATCCATGGTCGGTTGTTTCCGGCGGAGTGGATTCGCCGCTGGCGATGCGGAGGGCGATACAGGAAGACCCAGTGGTGGAAGCCCATTATGCGGGCTTGAATCCGGCGGAGTTCCGGGCGGAAATATTGCCCGCGAAACGGCAAGGCTATGTCTCCTATCGCCTTCGGGACAAGATCTATTGGACCCGCGGCATGGTCACCCTGCTGGCGGGGGAAACGGTTCTCAGTGACGGGCGGTTTCAGGTCCGCGGCCGCTGCGGAAACCTAATTTCACCCACGCCGCGGATGCCGGTGGCGCCGGTCGGCATTGAGCCGGCGGAAATCGCCATGGACTTGGCCGTCCGGGAGGCCCAATTGATGCATTCCCCCTCGCTACCATCTGAGATGACTGTCGAAACCGAAAAGGTTCTCAACCCCAAGCAGATCGGAACTGACAGGGAGATGACCTCCGTCCTGCCAATGCCCGACCCTCAGGAAATGATGCCGCCGCTCTGGACGGCGGGGGGAACGTCCAGCCAGGGCGCGGGAATAGTGGGATCTGGCGGCGGTTCCGGCACCCCGCAAAGCAGTCCCGATTTGACGCCTGCCTCACCGGCGGAAACACCGAAACCGAACCCAGCACTCGTTCCGGTTCTGACACGTCCCGCACCCATCGAGTTTCCCCAGCCGATGGTGATTGCCTCCTTGATACCTCCGCTCGCGACACCGAATCTCCCGGTCTCACCGATTACTCCGAACTTCGTCTGGGAACACCGCCCGCCCCGCAGCTATCCGCCGGGCGTGACGCCAATGCCGCCACGAGTGCCACCGCAGGTTTACTATCCACCGGGAGAGAATCCTCCCCCCACGAATACCCCGCCAAGCAGTCCGCCGCCCTTCCCTTCGCCGTCGCCTCCACCTCCGCCGTCGTTCGATCCACCATCCTCGCCGCCGCCCGGTCCACCGCCACCGGACATGCCGGTACCGGAACCGGGCGGCTGGGTACTCCTGGTCCTGGGGCTGTCGGGCATCGCCGCCCGCTTTATTCGTCGAAACTCCTGATTTTTCTCTTTGTTCGCGGCTGGTGCTGGGGTACATTACTTAGTGTCAGATATGCCGGGAATCATCGCCAACTCATTCGGATTTACTCGCCAAGAGATCTCTGTCCTCCGCCCGCTCGGTTCTCCGGAGAAGATTCAACGCTTCCTGGATGAAAAAATCGTCTATGACCCCAGCACCTCTTGCCGGTCTCCGCGCCGAGTGCTGCGGGAGCGTCGGGGCCACTGTGTGGAAGGCGCCTTTTTGGCCACGACGGCGCTCCGCCTGTTGGGCCATCCCCCCCTTGTTCTGAATCTCCAGGCGCAACGCGACAACGACCACGTAATCACCCTTTTCCGCCGCGACGGACTCTGGGGCGCAATCGGAAAATCCAATTACTCGGGTCTCCGGTATCGCGAACCTGTTTATAAGTCACTCCGCGAGTTAGCCATGTCGTACTTCGAACACTACTTCAATGCCCGCGGTGAACGAACGCTGCGCGGTTACTCGCGGCCGATTAACCTTTCTCAATTTGACGCGACCGGCTGGATGACTGCCGAAGAAGACCCGTGGCAGATCCCTAACTACCTCGCCACTATTTCCCACACCGTGCTGATCCCGCGTAAAGTAGTGGGAAGACTTACGCAACTCGACCCCCTACTGAAAGCCGCCAACGAATTTGGAATGTATAAAAAGGCTGGCTAATAATCGGGAGAAGCCATGCGCCCAAGACTCTGCCTTACCTTACTGTCGATCATTCTGGCGGCGGGCGTACCTACCATTGATGAGTTGCTGCAATACAGGACGGCGCGCGGCGCTGTCATCTCGCCGGATGGCAAGTTCGTCGCTTATAGCGTGACCGAAACCGACTGGGAGCAAGATGCATTCGTGACGCACCTCTGGCTGGCGGAAACCGGCGGCGGCCGGACCTGGCAGTTGACGCGAGGCAAGAAGTCGGCGGGCGCGCCGGCCTGGTCGCCCGACGCAAAGTGGCTGGCATTCACCAGTGACCGCGAAGGCGGGAAGAATCAGATTTTCGTGCTGCGGCCCGATGGCGGCGAGGCGGTGCAACTCACCAAATCGGAGACCGGCGTGCAGGGTTTCGAATGGTCCCCGGATGGCGTTCAGATCGCCTACACCGCCGCCGACAAGCGCGGCGAAGAGCGGAAGAAGCACCTCGGCGATTTTGAGGTCGTGCGCCGGGACTATACGCATTCGCATTTGTGGACGTTCGCGGTTGCCGACGCCATGCGCGCGACGGCGACGGGAACGCAGCGCACGAAGGGCATGGAGTATTCGTTGGGTGGGTTCGCGTGGTCGCCCGATGGGAAGAAGATCGCTTTCAGCGCGACGCGGAATCCGGACCTGGTGCAGGGCGGCACTTCCGACCTGTACGTCCTTACGCTTGAGGGCGAGGTGGTGAAGAAAATCGTCGATCAACCGGGACCGGATCGAGGGCCGGTTTGGTCGCCCGATGGGAAGTGGATTGCGTTCTCGTCGGCCATGGGCAATCCGAAGTTTTTCCATGCGAATGCGCGGATCGCCGTCGTCGGGGCGGATGGCGGGCCGGTAAGGTCGATCAGCGATGCGTTCGACGAGCAGCCATCGATTGTGGATTGGAAGGCCGGCGGCGTCTACTTCACCGGGCTGATGAAGACGCGGGTTCAGGTGACGAGGGTCGATCCGGCGACGGGGCGATTGACGTTGATTTCAACGGGTCCGGCGGGCGGCGATTTCACTTTGACTAAAGACGGGCGCATGGCCGCGTTAACCATCGCCACGGCGGAGCATCTGGCGGAAGTGCATGTGACCGATGTAGGTAAGTGGGCGCCGCGGAAGCTGACCGATATGACCGCGCAAGTGAAGGACTGGACCCTGCCGAAGAGTGAAGTGATCTCGTGGACGAGCCGTGACGGCGCGGCGATTGAGGGCGTTTTGACGCGTCCAGCGGACTTCGACGCGACGAAGAAATATCCGCTTTTGTGTGTCATCCACGGCGGTCCGACGGGCATCGACATGCCGCAGAAAGTGAGCGGAGCGCGGTACTATCCGACGGATATCTGGGCGGCGCGCGGCGCGGTGATTCTGCGGGTCAACTATCGCGGCAGCGCCGGTTATGGCGAGAAGTTCCGGCAGTTGAATGTGCGGAATCTGGGTGTGGGCGACGCCTGGGACGTCGAGAGCGGCGTCGACCATTTAATCGCCAAAGGCTGGGTGGAGGACGAGAAGAAAGTGGGCGTGATGGGATGGAGCCAGGGCGGGTACATCTCGGCTTTTCTGACGGCGATTTCCACCAAGTTCGCCGCCGTCTCCGTGGGCGCGGGGATCTCCAACTGGGCCACGTATTACTACAATACCGACATCACGCCATTCACGATGCAGTACCTGGGCAACGACCCCGCCGCCGATCCGTCGATCTACCAAAAGACATCGCCGATGACCTATATACAGAAGGCGCGGACGCCAACGTTGATACAGCACGGCGAATTCGACAAGCGGGTGCCGATCGCCAACGGCTATGAATTAAGGCAGGGCTTGGAGGATCGCGGCGTGCCGGTGGAGATGATCGGCTACAAAGGCTTCGGGCATGGGATAACGAAGCCGAAATCCATGCGGGCAGTGATGCAGCACAATCTGGGTTGGTTCAACCATTACATCTGGGGCGACGCGGCGCCGGATTTTGTACGCCCGGCCGTTCCGAAAGAGTAAACTAAAAGCTCCCGAATGAACTGGTATTAAGCGTTGCATGGGCATATCCTGGCGTCTCAGGACTTCTTTCCGCAAGATGGAAGGGAACGCCAGCGTAGATTTGCTTTAACGGGAGACTCATGTTGACGCTGGCGAGTTCGAGCATAGCTTCTTCGCCCTGATATCGCGTGAGTTGCCATTGGCCCCCGGGCAGGCGGCAGTGGCGATCAACAGAGTAACGGTCCTGCTCGACCAGGACGTATTCATCGAGCGACGGGATTTGGCGATAGTGTTCAAATTTGCCGAGCAGGCCGTAGCGCCGCGTGGAGGGCGAAAGGATTTCGAATAGTATCTTCGGATTCGTAACGGCTTGGTTCTTGTCCAATATGAGCGATCCGCAAATAATGGTGACGTCGGGATAGGTGTAAAGGCCCGACTCTTCGACGTGGACGCGCAAGTCCGATCCCAACGCTTTGCAGGGCGTTCCGTCAAGGCTATTGCCCAAGTGACGCCCTAGATTAGCCTGGATAAAAACATGAGCGGCCGAAGCACCGCTCATACCATAGACCTAGCCCTGATAGTACTCTAATTTCGCGCCAAGTTGACGCTCCAGCGCGATGTAATCTTCGAATTTCAGGTAAGGATTTGGCAGAGATGCCATGCCCCCCAGGATACTGCTAATCCAGCAGGTTCGTAGGCTGCTCGGATCAAATACACCGGCCGTTCCGAAAGAGTAAACTAAAGGCTCCGAATGAGCTGGTATTATGCGGTGAACGGGCAGCAGGCGGGGCCGGTAGAGGATGCCGAGCTGCAAAGATTGGCGATGGCGGGCGCGGTGAATGCGTCGACGCTCGTTTGGCGTGCGGGCATGGACGCCTGGGCCGCGTTCGGAACGCTGCTTGCCCCCGCGCCAGTGGCGGCGGAACCATGTTTGCAGTGCCGTCGGAGCTTTTCCGCGGAGTTGATGATTCCATTGGCCGGGGGGCTGGTTTGCGCCGGTTGCAAGCCGGTGCTGCTGCAGCGTATTCGGGAAGGCTTGGCGCCATTGGCCGCGGCCAAGCCGTTCGCGGGGTTCTGGATCCGATTGGTGGCGCGGTTGATCGACAACACCATAACCTCCGTGGCTGGCTATGTGTTCCAGATTCCGATGTTGATTGTCATTGCGCGGATGGGCAAACAGAGTACGCCCGACCTGCCGATGTTGTTAGGCACGGGCGCCATGGCGGTGGTGCTGAGCCTGGGCGCGGCGGCCTATTATGAAGCCTGGTTCCTGGTGAAAAAAGGCGCGACGCCGGGGAAGATGATTCTGGGGTTGAAGGTGATTCGCGGGAGGGGCGGCACGTTTACGTGGGGGCTTGCGATAGGCCGTTATTTTGCGTACATCATGAGCGGCCTGCTCCTCTACTTCGGCTACATTATGGCCGGATGGGATGAGGAGAAGCGGGCGCTGCACGACCGCATCTGCGATACGCGCGTGGTGTCCGGGAGTTGATGCATGGGCTACGTAGTGTGCGGCGCCTGTTCCATGCGAATCCCACCGGCGAACTGGAATCAGGCGTTCCCGGTCCCCTGCCCGGTTTGCGCGCGCGACGTCGCGGTAACCGTCTTCCCGGTTGCGCTGCAGCCGCCGAAGCCGGTGTTTCCGGAACGCGTGGTGACGGGGCAGGAAGCGAGTTGCTACAACCACGCGACGAACCGCGCGGTGGCGGCGTGCGACGCCTGCGGCCGGTTCCTCTGCGCGTTATGCGACATCGACGCCGCGGGCGGACATGTGTGCCCGGCGTGTTTTGAGCGGAGGGAGGCACCGGCGCTGCATGAGCGCGTGAACTATGACTCGATTGCGCTCGCGCTGGTGACCTTGCCGATGCTGCTGTGCTGGCTGCCAATTGTGACGACGCCGGCGGGGTTGTTTTTCGCCTTCAAATTCTGGAGCGCTCCCTCGCCGGTGTTCCCTCGGGGCCGTTGGCGTTTGTGGCTGACAGTGATAATAGCAGTGGTGCAGATTACGCTGGTTGGCTGGTTCCTGGTTTATTTGTCGCAAGGCCGCGGAGGGTTGCCAAGGGAATGAGGCGCCTGTTGTTACCGCGAGAGTGGGGGCCATTGCGTTACGCCGAGTTATGGCAAGCTGACGATGCGCTTCTCTACGTTCACTCGTCGCGCTTCTCGGACCGTTACGCCCAGTATCGTTTGCGGGATATCCAGGCGTTGGTGCTGACCGAGTTCCCGGTTTGGAATGGCTGGCGGGCGGCGTGGCTGGGCGTGTCGTTCTTCTTTACGCTCGTGCTGCTGTTGGGGCCGCCGGGGGCATGGATGTTGTGGGCGCTGCCGCCGGGGCTGGTGTTCTTGTGGGCGGTGCTTTATCTGGCGCGAGGGCCGCGATGCCGGCTGGTGCTGCACACGGCGGTCAGCACGGTAACGCTGGAGGCGGTGCGGACCATGGCGCAAGCCCGTGCGGTGTTACCGGAATTGCAACGGTTGACCGAAGGCACACAAGGGCGGCTGGCGCCGGACGGGTTGACGGTGATGGCGATGCCGGAGGCCGCGGAGCCAATCGCGCCGGCGCATAGCACGCCGCTGCTGCTGCATGTCTTCTTCGGCATGCTGGTGCTTCATGCGCTGGTACTGGCGGCCTTCTACTTCGCGGGCAAGATGGAGGATGGGCTGGGGCTATCGGCGACCATGTTATTGGCGGAGTTTCTGTTGGGCGTTTTAGCGACGCTACGGTGGCGCATGGCGGGCCCGGTGGTAACGGTGGTCAGCGCGCTGGTAGTTTTGCTGGCTTTGGCGGACGGGGGCGTGTTGGTCTATTCGACGGCGAAGTCCTTCGGAGGGTTTTTTGTGGCCATTACCAGGACTGGAGTGAAACCCGAGAACGTCGAGTGGCTGTGGCTGAAGGAGCAGACGGTGGGGCGCGCGGCGTGGCACGCGGTGGCGGGTTTGTTGGGCTGGATCTTGCTACTGACCTCGCGCGGGGTCCGGCCTTGAGCCAGACGCTGGCACGGCAGCGTTGTTGGACGCACGCACAGCGGGAGGCCGTCAGCCGCTGCCCGGCGTGCCAGCGGTTCTATTGCCGGGAGTGCGTGACAGAGCATGACGGACGGCTACTGTGCGTGCAATGTCTGTCGGCGGGGACGGCGGTGCAGGCGCGGAGGCACGGGACACGTTGGCTGCCGTGGACAGCGGCGGCGGTGTTGGGCTTGTGGGTATCGTTCGTGGTGTTCTACACGACGGGGTATGTCTTGCAGCAGTTACCGCCCGCGTGGTCGCGCGGATTGGACGAGGAATGAAGCCCAGCGGCGTGTGGATTCTGGAAGAGGCGACGGGGCTGCTGCGCGCGTTGCCGGCGCGGAGTTGGGTGCTGTGGCTGGCCGGGACGCTGCCGTTCACCTGGGTGTTGATCGATTTCCTGATGCAGATGAGCCGCAGCGTTTTTGGAGCCGAGCAAATTGTGGAGAAGAGCCTGCTGCTGGCGGTGCTGTATGTGGTGAAGCATGTAGCGCAGGGATTGTTTAGTCACGACTGTTTGCAGGTGCTGCGCGGCGATCGCGTCGCGCTGCCATCGGCGGCCGCGGTGGCGCGGCTAGCGCTGGTGCAGGCGGCGTGGCAGCCGCTGCGCATGCCGGGATTGACGCTGGCGGGGATCGCGGTGATTCCGTTTCCATGGGCGGCGGCGTTCCTGCGGAATGTAGGGCTGTCCGCGGTAGAACGGGAGCGGGGCTTTGTAAGAGAGGCGTGGCGGCTGGGGCAAGGGGATACGCGGGCGCACTCGGTGGCGCTGTTAATTCTGTTTCTGTGCTGGCTATTGTTGTTCGTGAACCTGCTGGTGATGTGGTTTCTGGTACCGATGCTTTTGAAGTCGTTTTTCGGCGTGGAGACGGAGTTCACGCGGCTGGCGGATCGATTGCTGAACGCGACGACAGTGCTGGTGACGGCGGTCATTACATTCGCCGCGCTGGAGCCGGTATCGGGCGCGCTGGCGGCGGTGCGGGCGTTCTACGCCAAGGCGCGGCGGGGCGGAGAGGACCTGCGAGGCGCGCTGCGTCGATTGGCGGCCGGGGTACTCGCGGGCGCGCTGTTATTGGGCGCCGTGGCGCCGTTACCGGCTCAGGAAAGGCCCATTGATAAAGCGGCGCTCGACCGGCAAATCGACGATGTTTTGCGCGATCCGGAGTTTGCCTGGAAGATGCCGAAGGCGGCGGGGGAGACCGGCGATAAGGCGTGGCTTCGAGACATGTTCACGGCTATTGGGGACTGGGCGAGATGGATCTATGACTTCTACAAACGGCTGTTCCCGGACAGCGCGCCGGGTAGCGACATGGGGAACCCGAGGTGGGGCGTGGATGCGAAGCTGCTGCGGTGGGCGATGATTGGCGCGGCGGTATTGGCGGCGGCGTGCGTCGTGATGATTCTGCTTTCGCGGCGGAAAGAAAAGTCGAAGAAAACGGCGGCGGCGGGCGTGGCGGTTCCGGCGGTCAATTTGGAGGACGAAAACGTTTCGGCGGAGCAGTTGGTGGAAGATGAGTGGCTGCGGATGGCGGACCAATGCGCGGCGGCGGGCGACTTCCGGCTGGCGATGCGGGCGTTGCATTTGGCGGGGTTGCGGTATTTGGGAGAGAAGGGGCTAGTCACGCTGCAACCGGCGAAGACGGGCATGGAATATGCCCGTGAATTAGCCCGGCGGTTGCGGGATGTGCCGTTGGCGTTGGATGGTTTCGGCAGCGGTCTGCGGCAGTATGAAGGCGTCTGGTACGGGTTTGGAGCGGCGGGGCCGGACACATACCAGTCGTTGCGCGGAACGTGGGAGGCGATGCGGCGTTATGCGTAAAGCGGCTCCATTCCTGATGCTGGCGGCGTTCTTTGCCTTGCTTGTGCCGCGGATGATGCAGTCGATATCGCAGGGGGATGTGTATCCGGAGTGGTCGACAATGCGGGCGGATCCGTTGGGGACGAAGGTGCTGTTTCTGGCGTTGCAACGGACGGGCGGGATTGCCGTTGAACGCAACTATGAGCCTTGGAGGCAGTCTGTGCCGCGACGGGCGCAGTATGTGTTGATGGGCGCTTCGCCTCTAATTTTGCAGGATTCCAAAGCGCTGTCGAAGTTGCTCTCGGCGGGCGGGATGGCGCTGCTGGCGTTACCGCCGACAACGGCGAAATCGGCATTTCGGACGGAGAAGCTGGGGTTCGTGCAGACCACGCGGACGGAAGTGGCGTTAAAATCCGGTGAGTGGGAGTGCCTGCTGGGGACGCGGGAGTACTGCAAGCTGGCGAGCAAGGGGCGCATTTTGTTGCTGGTGGATGGGTCACCTTTACGGAATGGCGAGTTGCATGATGAGCGGCAGACGGAGTTGCTGGCGCGGCTCTTTTCGAACGGCCTGCCGGTGGTGTTCGATGAATCGCATTTGGGGGTGGCGGAGACAGGCGGGGTGGGGGTGTTGTTGCAGCGCTACCGGTTGTTCCCGGCGATTGGGATGATGCTGGCGGCGGCGCTGTTGTTCGTGTGGCGGAGTTCGGTGTCTATGCTGCCGGAGCGCGAGCCGGTGTCGGCGTCAATGGCGCCGCAGCCGGCTGCTTCGTTGCGAACTCTGTTGGCGCAGCGGGTACCGCGAGGGAAGCTGCTGGAGACGTTGGTTGACGAGTGGAAACGGGCGCTGCCGTTGTTGCCGGTTTGGCATCGGGGAAGGGTTCCGGAGATGGACGCCGCGTTGGAACGGGCGGGGGCGTTGAAGGACGTGCGGCAAGGATATGCGGAGTTGCAGGCAGCGGTACGGCTGCGAAAGGGATCGGCATGACATTAGAGCAGATGCAGCAGGCGTTGGCGGTGGTCCGCGCGGAGATTCACCAGGTGGTGATCGGCCAGGAGTTGGCGGTGGAACACGCGCTGATCGCCATACTGTGCGGGCAGCACGCGCTGCTGGAAGGCGTGCCGGGCGTGGCCAAAACGCTGCTGGCGCGGACGCTGGCGGTGGTGATGGGCGGAAGTTTTCAGCGCATTCAGTTCACGCCGGATCTGATGCCCGCCGACATTACAGGCACGAGTATTTTCAACTTGCAGAAGAACGAGTTCACGTTCGCTCCGGGGCCGATTTTCGCCGATTATGTGTTGGCGGATGAGATTAACCGGGCGCCGGCGAAGACACAGTCGGCGCTGCTGGAAGCGATGCAGGAACGGCAGGTGACGATGGACCGGCAGACGTACCGGTTGCCGGTTGGATTCACGGTGTTTGCGACGCAGAACCCGATTGAATTCGAGGGAACGTATCCGCTGGCGGAGGCGCAGAAGGACCGGTTCATGTTGAAGATCCGGATGCCGTTGCCGGGGCGGGAGGCGGAGTTGGAACTGGCGAACCGGATGCTGTCGGGCGACGCGCCGGAGAAGCGATTGGTGAGCGGATCCGTGCGGGCGCTGCTGTCGGGCGAATGGCTGGGGGCGCTACGAGGGGCTCTGGACCAGGTGCGGATGCGGGAAGAATTGGTGGGGTACGTGTTGGACGTTGTGCGGCAGACGCGGCAAGAAGAGAGTGTATTGGTGGGCGCGGGGCCGCGGGCGACGCAGGCTTTGCTGGGCGCGGCGCGGGCGAATGCGGCGTTGGCGCTGCGGGACTTTGTGACGCCGGACGATGTGAAGGCGATGGCGCCGGCGGTGTTGGAGCACCGGCTGATTCTGCGGCCGGAATTTGAAGTGGAGGGATTGACCGTGGAAGAGGCGGTGAAGAAGATTTTGGCGTCCGTGCCGGTTCCGGTGTGATACGGCCGGCGGCGCCGCTGGTATGGCTCGTGGGGCTCGTCTGGGCGCCATTGGGAATTGCCGTGGCGGTGTGGCCGGCGGCGCATCCATTGCTGTGGCTGTCGCTGGTTTTGTTGGCTGTTGTTTGCGGGGTGGACGTTTGGTTTGGACGGTCGCGGCTGGGCGGGATGTCGGCATTTACGGACGATAACGGGCAGATGGCGCAGGCGCGGGAATCGGGACTGACGGTGCGGTTACGGAAACCAGTTTCGTTGGCCGGTAAAGGGATGGCGGGATTGGCGCTGCCGCCTTCATTTGTTTGCGAGGCGGAAGAAGTGGCGGTGGCACTGGCCGCTGGGCAGACGGAATACGCGTTGACGTGGCGAATGACGCCGCGGGAGCGGGGGCGGTATCCGTTGGCGAGTATGCATGTTTCGCTGCGGTCGCCGCTGGGGTTATGGGAGTGCGGACGGGCGCTGGCGTTGGGTTTGGAAGTGAAAGTGTTTCCGGATGCCGGGAAGTATGGGAGCTTGCTGGCGCGGGTCCGGGGGCAGATGGGGGCGCGGTTGATGCGGCAAGTGGGCAAGGGCCGGGAGTTTGAAAAGCTGCGCGAATACACGGCGGGCGATGGGTTCGACGAGATTCACTGGAAGGCGACGGCGCGGCGGGGCGTGCCGATTACGAAGGTGTTCCAGACGGAGCGGATGCAGGAAATTTACGCCGTTATCGATGTGAGCCGGTTGATGGCGCGGCGGTTCGGGGATAGCTCGGCGCTGGATGAATACTTGCGGGTAGCGCTGCTGCTGGGGACGGCGGCGGAGCAGCGCGGGGACCGGTTTGGGGTGATTCTGTTTCACCGCGAAGTGTCGCGATTCTTGCGGGCGAGGAACGGGAAGGCGCATTATGCGGCGTGCCGGGCGGCGATGTTCGACGCGCAGCCGGAGCCGGTGCCGGCGGACTTTTTCGAGCTGGCGGCGTTCCTGCGGTCACGGGTGCCGAAGCGGTCGCTGCTGTTCCTGTTGACGGCGCTGGACGAGCCGTCGGCGGCGTTGAGCCTGGACAAAGCGGCGACTTTGCTAGGGAAAAGGCACTTACCGTATGTGGTGATGTTGCAGCCGGGCGGAGTGGCGCCGGTAATGGGGGGGCCAGACTCCGATCTATATGCGGGACTCGCGGGGCATTTGCAATGGCGGGCGTTGCGGGAGTTGGAAATATCGTTGCGCACGCATGGGGTGCGGTTCCACATGGTGCAGCCGGGGGCGTTGGCCGCGAAGGTGTTGGGGCTTTACGACGAAGTGAAACAGAGGCAACTGCTGTGATCCTCGACATGCACCGGTTTCTGGAGGCGGCGCGGCCTGTTTGGCGGGAGTTGGAACGGGCGTTGGACCACCTGGAAAACGACCCCGATCCGCAGTGGGATCTGGCGCGGACGGAGGCGTTTTACCGGCTGTATCAGCAGACGTCGGCGCACCTGGCGGAGGTGCGGCATTTGACGGCGGAGCGGGAGTTGCGCGGTTATTTGGAGCAGCTTGTGGCGCGGAGCTATGCGCGGATTTATGTGCGGGGCGCGGAGCGGAGCCGGGGACGGTGGTGGCAGTGGTTTACGGCGGCGTTCCCGGCGGCGGTGCGGCGGCACGGGAAGGCGCTGACCCTGAGCGTAGCGCTGTTCCTGTTGGGTTGTATGTTTGGGGCAGTGGCGCTGCGGATAGACCCAACGGCGAAGGCGGCGCTGCTACCGTTCGGGCATGGGCAGACGACGCCGACGGAGCGGGTGAAGAAGGAAATGGAAATCCGGGGGCGCCATATTTCGCAAGCGCGGGGGCGATTTTCGGCCGAGTTGATGACGCGTAACACGAGAGTCGCGTTTTTCACTCTGGGGCTGGGAATGACGTTTGGGTTGGGGACGATTGTACTGTTGTTTTATAACGGCGTGATTCTGGGGGCGGTGGCATTGGATTATGTTGTCGACGGCCAGTCGATGTTCTTGTTGGGCTGGCTGCTGCCGCATGGGTCGATTGAGATTCCAGCGATCTTGCTTGCGGGCCAGGCGGGGCTGGTGCTGGGGCACGCGTTGATCGGCTGGGGGAACCGGCTGCCGCGGCGGTTGCGATTGCGAGCGATCCTGCCGGATCTGGTGACGATGGCGGGCGGAGTGGCGGTGCTGCTAGTGTGGGCCGGAATTATTGAATCGTTCTTTTCGCAATATCACGAGCCGGTGGTTCCGTATGCTTTGAAGATTGGATTCGGCGTGGTGGAGATGGGAGCGTTGACGCTATTTTTGACACGGGGCGGGGCAAATGAAAGCTCTCTATAACGAAGCGCACTTGGAACTGCGAACGCCCGAGGGAATGGAGTTCACGCTGCCCCTGGCGGGGCCGGTGTCGCGGATGCTGGCGTTGTGGATCGACCTCGCGGTGGTGATGGTGGCGGGGATGGTAATCGAGAAGTTAATGGGCGTAGTGGCGGCGTTCAGCGCGGACGCGGCGCAGGGATTGACGACGATTTTGTACTTCGTGGTGACGATGCTCTACAGCATTTTGGCGGAGTGGCTGGGGCAAGGACAAACCGTTGGCAAGCGGCTGCTGAGGATTCGCGTGATGGACCGTGACGGGTTGCCGATACATGTGTCGCAGATTGTGGTGCGGAACCTGTTGCGGCCCGTGGATATGCTGCCGGCGTTCTATCTATTGGGCGGGCTGGTGGCATTGGCGTCGCGGCGCGGGCAGCGAGTAGGGGACTTAGCGGCGAATACGGTAGTGGTGCGGACGCGGCAGTTAGAACCGCCGGATTGGCGGAAGTTACTGGCGGGCAAGTTCAATTCGATGCTGGAGCATCCGCACTTAGCGGCAAGGCTGCGGCAACGCGTAGCTCCGGAGTTAGCGGGCGTGGCACTGGATGCGTTGGTGCGGCGGGACCAGTTGGACGACGCCGCCAGAGTGGAGTTATTCCGGGAGCTGGCGGACCGGTTTAGGGGACTGGTCGAGTTTCCAGCGGAGGGGGTGGAAGCGCTTTCCGATGAACAGTACGTGCGGAATACGGTGGAGATTTTGTTCCGGAGCCGGTGAGTACTTAGCCAATGCGCTTGCGGAAGAACGAGGCCAGCAGCGCACCGGAGGCGTTTTGAACCGTTCCGAAAACCACACCGGCGAGCGCGGCGGGACCGCTGCGCAGAACATCGTAAGCCAAACCGGTCGCCAAACCGGCGTTGCGAATACCGACCTGCATCGCCATGGTGGCGGCATCGCGTTTATTGCAACCGCTAAGGCGCGCGCCGGTGTAACCGACGCCGTATCCGATGAAATTGTGCAGCAGTTCGACGACGATGAGAGTTAGTCCGATGGACAGAAGCGCTTGGCGGGAGTTGGCGGTGATGATGGCGTTGACCATACAGGTTGCGGTGATCACAAGGCGGGGAAGCCAGTGATCGACCAGGCCTTTCCGGCGGCGGAGCAGTCGCTCGCAAATCAGCCCGGCGATAACGGGGACGACAACGATCCGGAGGATGGACGCGGCCAGCGCGCCGAATTCCAGAGGGACATCGCGGTGGACAAGCAGGCGCATCAGGGTGGGCGTAGCGAGTGGCGCGAGGAGGGTGGAGATAGTCGTCATAGCGACGGAAAGCGCCATGTTACCGCCAGCGAAGAAGGTCATGACATTGGACGAGTTACCTGCGCAGACAGAGCCGACCAGCACCACACCGGCGCCAACTTCGGGAGGCAGTTGAAACAGGCCCGCCAGCCCCGCCGCGACGAAGGGCATTACCAGATACTGGAGCCCTATTCCTAACGCTATAGGTTTCGGCGTGACGACGACCTGCCGCAGTCCACTGAGGCTGACGCGAGTCCCCATGGCGAACATGATGACTTGCAGCAACGGCACGACCAGCGTTTTGAGTTCGAACGAGCCCCAGCGCAGGAAAGGGGACGGGAAGAGCAGCGCGAATCCGGCGCTCGCCAACAGTGCCAGGGTGAACACGATGCCGGGCGGCATCGGTTTATTCGACCGCGCGCCGGGCGGAGGCATTTTCCAGGACCCGGTATCGTTCATTGGCGCGGGTGAGGTGGTCGACCATAGCGCGCTCGGCTTCCACGGCGTCATGGGCGGCGATGGCGTTCAGAAGCCGCTCGTGTTCGGCGAGGGTTATGAACTCGGAGCCGGGGAGACGAAGCAGTTCCCGGCGGAAATTGAAGAGCCAGTCGAGCATGGCTTCGCTTAAGATGACGCACACGGTATTGCCGGTGATGGCGGCAATGGCGGTGTGGAAAGCCATGTCGCCCTTCACAAATTCGGGAACATCGGCGAGCGACGCGCGTTGGCTTTCCAGAACCTGTTCGAGGTGGAGGATGTCGGTGGCGGTGGCGTTCTGAGCGGCTGTCTTCACCATGCCAACTTCAAAAAGAATCCGTGCTTCCTTGAGGTGTTCCAGTGTGACGGGAGAGGTCTGGAGGAGATGCAGCATCGTCTGACCGATGCGGTCAAACATGTTTCGGGTATCCGGAACGGCGACGCGGGCGCGTTCGCCGTGGTTGATTTCGATCAAACCGGCAGTGCCAAGCGACTGTAATGCTTCGCGGACGGCGGGACGGCCAACGGCGAAGCGATCCATTAGATCGCGTTCCGAGGGGAGCCGGTCGCCGGGTTGAAACTCGCCACCGCGGATCATGGTGAGCAAACGGTCCCGGACTTCATCGGCAAGTTTTCGACGAATAATGGGTTGAGAGTTTATGATAACCGGTACCCTTATAACATAAGTATACCATTTATCCCCGCCCCCGAAAACGCTCAATGTCCCGCCGATTCCGCTTTGACGGCCTTCCCTCTGTCCATCCTTCAGCCTGTGCCGACTCCTTCCGCTCAGCCGCCGCCTTTATCCGCAACTCCCGGCTGGCCTCCGTCTCCCGGAAGAGCGTCTGCGCCACCGCCATCGGTCCGCGCATGTCGCTCAGCAGAAGTACCTCCACTTGAAACACCCCGCTGTCGTTCTTGATTTGCAGCATGTCTCCCCCGCGGACTTCGCGCCCGGGTTTCGCGGTATGGCCGTTGGAGTCGATCCGGTTCAAGTCACAGGCCTTCGCCGCCAACGCTCGCGTTCTGAAAAACCGCGCTGCCCAAAGCCACTTGTCGATTCGTAACCGCGGTCCGCTATTCAATGCGAATCCCCATTAATAGTGCGAGACTCATTGCCTGCGCCGGGTCCACCAAAGCTCCCCGCAAGCCCTCAAGACCAATATGCAGCCCCTCGATCATCGACCCTCGCAAGTCCGCATCATACAGCTTCGCCTGGCCCATCTCCACGTTCCGCATGTTGCAACGCCGAAACACCGCACCAGTGAAATCGGTGTCCTGGAAATCCGATTCCTCGAAATTGCACGAGTCGAACTCGGCGGCTTTGAAGCGGGAGGCACGAAACTGGCAATACCGTTGATCGCCCTCCCGGATCAGCACGTCCCGCGCGTCGACATCTCCGCCGCTCAGCCCCGTCATCCGGCAATCGATAAATTCAACCCGCGTCATTGTCAATCCCCGCGCTCGCAGATTCGCCAGTTCGCAACCGATCAACCGGACATCCTTCAAGACAATTGAGCCAAAACTGTTTTCTCCCAGATTCACCCGCTCCAGGACGGACGCCTCCACGCGCAATGATCCAACCGGTCGTCCCCTCATGTCGAATCCCGTAATCCATTGGTCAGCAATCGCGATGTCCTGGCCGTCAGCCAAGCCAGCCGCGACCGTCAAATCGGAAGGGATCTCCGGCTCTCGCCGCGAGAATACAAATTTCTTAGCCGCCCTCATCATTTCTGTTCAGTCACACGCACCAGCCGAAACTCTTTCCGCATCCACTCATGCATGCCCGCCGCGTCCTCGTATTTCAAAATGGGAAACCCTTCAAAGATTTTCAGCAACTCATTGGTGTCGCACTCAAATGGCGCGCCCGTTTTCGCTTTGTGCGTGCATTCGACCACGACGATCCCGCCCGCCTTCAGCGCCTCGCGCACCCGATACACACTCCGCTTTTCGATCGGGTACAGGATCCCAATCAAGTCCCATTGCTCAACGCCAAAGTCAAACTCCTCATCCGCGGCAAGAACAGTCCGTATCTTCACGCCAGCCGCGGCGGCCCGCTTGTTCGCCTCGGCAAGTCCCGCCTTCGAAACGTCGAACCCCGTAACGTCCCAACCCTGCCGCGCGAGATAGATCGAGTTCCGCCCTTGTCCCATGCCCACATCCAGCGCTTTGCCGGGCCGCCGGTTCTCGACCGCCTCCACCAGCACGGCGATTGGCGTTGTCTGGAATTTCGGCGTTCCCGCGTACGCCGGATCGTAGCGCGCGGCCTCGTCGCGCGATTCAATAATACGGAGCGTCTTCGCCACATCGCCTACGCCCGCCGCCGTCAGCGTTGCCGCATACTTTTCCGTCGCGGCCTCCCAGCTCAAACCAGCATTCTCCGGAACTTTTCGCCAACTCAAGAATTCAGTGTAGGCGGCCGCCCCATTGATTTGACCGGAGCAGATACCGGCGAATAACAACGCGAAAGGAAGCACCGGCAGCCGCATAGCCTGCAATATACCAGACGACCGCCGTGCTCCCCAATCCGCGCTACTTAGCCGCGGGCCAACTGCTCAACTCGGGCCGGTATCGATACAGATTCATCTCGCTAAAGTTCACAACTGCGTCCCGCCTTCCGGCCCAGGCTTTGTATTTCGCCTCGCCCATCGCCTTGCGCCCCGCGCTTTCGTCGAGTTCAGTCAACGCCTGCACGCCTGTCCCGGACATGAACTCCGTTGAGGCCCCGCCCAGCCGCGTCTGCGAAATGATATAGGCCTTCACGCCGCTAGGCTTCAACCCGTTGTTCACCCACTCCTTGACCAACGCGCGAAACTCCTCCGCATGTCCCGGTTTCACCACCGTCCTTACTGTCCGGATGAACGGCGGAATCTGCGCCGGCCGCGGCATGCTCAGGTCCGCGTCCCGCTCCGCGACGCGAGTTTCCCGGTCGTCGACAGCGGCGAACATGCGCGTGTTCAGCGCCATGTATTCCGCTTCGTGATTGTTCTTGAACGCCGCTGCGCGATTGCTCACCGCCTGCGACATCTTCTCGTAGTAGCGAACCACCATGAACCGCTCCGGCCCGGTCAGCGACTGGAACACGAGGGTCGGTGCGTCCACGTTGGCCTTCTTATACAGCGCGTTCAGATCCTTCAGCGCGGATTGCCAATCCGCCATCCGGTCCCGTTTCACGGCGTAGATCCGAACATGTTGAATGTTGCGATCCTGCGCGGCCGCGTTGCCCAGCAGGGAAATTGCGAGTACAGCACAAGCAAGTAGTGTCTTCATTTCCTTTTCCTTTTCCTTTTGCCGAAGAGTGTTCGGTCCGCCTGTAAGCGCACAAACGATCCAATCGGGGCCATGGAAACGAAATGCGCGTGGGCGTACTCTATAGAATGTGATGACCCGACGAACATGGTTAACGATTGCAGCGGCCGCGCCGCTCCTGCCGGCCCAGAGTGAGGGCGCCGCCCGCAAAGCGGCGGAAAAATGGCTCGCGCTTATCGATCAGGGCAATTACAAAGACGCTTATAAACAGGGAAGCCGGCATGGTCACGAGCACGCCACATTTGAGGAATGGGAACCGCAGGTTCGTGCGATGCGCGATGGAGTTGGCGCAATGCAACAACGCAACTTCACTTCCGCGAAGGCTACCAAGAGCATGGCCGGCGCGCCGGATGGCGATTACATGGTGCTGGAATTCGCCTCCGCATTCGCCAAGAAGGCGAAGGCGTCGGAGTCGGTAATGATGAGCCGCGAAGGCGGAACGTGGAAGGGCTGCGGCTACTTCATCAACTAGCTCATGTAGGACCCGGCGATATAGCTCTGCAAATGGTCTATTGTGTTCTCCTGCTCGGCGATCACTTCTTTAACCAGATCCCCGATCGACAACACGCCCACCACCATTCCATCGTCCAGCACCGGCAAGTGCCGCACACGCCGCTCCGTCATAACCCGCAGACAATGACCGACACTATCGGCCGGTTCCACCGTCACCAAACCAGTTGACATGATCTCGCCCGCCAATGTTTCTCGGGAGGACCGGCCCGCCAGGATAACTTTTCGCGTATAGTCGCGCTCCGAAAGGATGCCGACTAACAGGCCATTTTCGAGAACGACGAGAGCGCCGATCCCTTTCTCCGCCATCTCTTCAATCGCCGAATAGACGGACGCGTCCGGTGCGATGGAAAAGACCCGGCGGCCCTTCCGGTCAAGCAACGTTCCAACGGATACAGTTGAGCCTTTCATCGTGAATCCTCCTTGGTGCCCCCGACTATATAACAACCATGACCCGCAATGGCTGAGAATTCGCGACGAACGCTAAAAGTTAATCTTCGCCGCCACCTGTCCGACGCGGGGGAGCCCCTGCGTGGCGGTGATTCGCCCGAATTGTCCGCTGCCCAGCGCGGTATTCGGCAAAGCAAATTGCGGCGTATTGAAGACGTTGAAATATTCGAAGCGAAGCTGCACGCTAACGCGCTCCGTTATGCGCGTGTTCTTGATCAACGAGAGGTCCTGGTTCGCGGCGCTCGGTCCGCGCACATCGGGCAACGTGCGGCCTGTGTTGCCGAGCGTGAATGAGGCTGGCTGCAGGAACTGTCTGGTATCGAACCAGCGCTCAATCGATTCGCCACGGGTCCGCGAGGCGTCAATCGAGGCGCTGATTCCGGTGCTGTTGGGACGGTTGCCGCCGCCCGGAATGGTCGCCGTAACCACCAACGGCACGCCGCCACGATAGGAAGTGATCCCGTTAATCTGCCAACCGCCCGCCAATGCGGCGGCGAAGCCTTTGGCGGCGCTGAACATCGCCTTCCCCGGACCAAACGGCAACTCCCAAACATAGCTGAAAACCAGGTTTCGGGACACGTCGAGTTCCGATAATCCGCGCTCCTGCCGCAGATCGTACCAACTCTGCGTGCCCGCTACGTTGGCTCCCCCGCCGATCGCCGCCACCTGATTATTCGCATCCGTAATCAGCTTGGCGAACGTTCCGGCAAAGAGCATGCTGAATCCCTTCGAGAAACGCTTGTCGACTTTGATCTGCATCGAATGGTAGATGCTATTGGCGTTGGTCATGTTGACGACGTTGACGCCCGTATATTGAGGGTACGGCAGCAGTAATTGGCGCCGCGCCACGGTTCGTTGCGCCAATGCGCCCGTCGTAATGGAACCGAAAAATGGATTCGTCACCAGTTGATTCAATCCTGTCCCCAGCGAAAGATACTGCGGGTCGAGTTCGTTGATCTGCCGGTTGCGGAAAGCAAGGTGAACGCCCCGGCTGCCCGCGTAGGCCACGTCAACCAGAATCTGACCGGGCAGTTCCCGCTGCACGTCAAAGTTCCACTGATACGTTTCCGGCATCCGCTGGCGGAAGTCCCATACGGCGGGCGCTTGACCGAGGAACGTCGAACCGCCCAGCGCATTGCCGGTGGGCCGAATGATGCCATCGGGAAACGGATTGGCGAGCGGGTTGAACGGCGTGAGACCGCCATCCAGCGTGCCCACCAAAGGGGTGGAAGCGGAGTATCCCGAGTTGGAGGCGAACGCCGTCGCCGCATTCGACGTTTCCGCCGGAGCGAAGAAGACGCCCGCGCCAAAACGGACAACCGTCTTTGGCAGCACGGACCAGGCAAAGCCCAAGCGCGGCGCGAAGTTCAGCCGATCCCAATTCCAAACATGACGGGACCCCGGCGAGGCGAACTCCAACGCGCCGTTCAAATTGGGAAACTGGCTGTTGCGGACCGGCGACGCCGCGTCGGTGTTGAAGAAGTTGATTGCGTTGTAGCGCTCTGTAAATGGCGACTCCGTCTCGTAGCGCAGCCCGATATTCATCGTCAGCTTCGCGGTCAAGCGAATATCATCCTGCACATAGGCGCCGGAATAAAGATTCTGCAGCGACATTCCGGAAATGAAGGGCGCCGAGCCGCCTGCGGGAATCCCTAACAGGAGCGAAGCGGGCCCGCTGCCGGCATTGTCATTGAAGACCAATGGATTCGGGCCCCGCGTGAATACCCGCGTGAAATTATAGGTTCCGTTCCCGCCGCCGATCAACAGGAAATTGATTCGCTGCAGCCGTCCCTCGGCGCCGGCCTTGATCGTGTGCTTCCCCGCCACTTTCGTCCATGACCCGATCAGGCTCTGCGTGTAGTTGCCGCTAATGAAATAACTTTGGCCGCCCAGGTTGCCGTATTGCTCAACCGTTATCGCGGGAAATACCGGGATTTGGAATTGACGGACCAGCGAGTCCGGCATGCCCAGCGTCCGCGAGTCAAACCCAAAACTGCGCGTCTGGCGTGTCTGATACCAACGGGCAAAGCCGTACTTGATATTGAACACGGAGGAAGGCGTGGAGTTCACCACGTTGTCGAACGCGAAGGTGGTCTGGCGAAACGGCGTAGTGCCAACCGCGCCGGGGTCCGGCGTGGCAACGTTTCCATAGCTGTCCGGCTGGGTCAGGCTGGTCTTGCTGGTCGCAAAGCGGCCGAAGGTGCGGTACACGCTGGAAAAATTGTGATCGATCCGGCCGCTGATCTGATCTCCGTCGATGCTCCGGCCCGCGTTATTGACGTAGTTATTGAACTGGGTGAACGGATCGCCGGCTATATTTGGTTGCGGGTAATAGTCCATCAGTTTTCGGGCAATCGGGTCGATCCGATTCGCCGGCAGGACGTTGCCCGCGAACGGCGTGCGAATGGACTGGGCGGGCTGTGCGGGATTCGGGACCGTGGTCAGCGGATCGTAGATCACCACCGGCCCGCCAGTCTGCGTTCGTGTCTCCGTGAAGTTGCCCTGCCGCTGGAGGGCCGTTGGCACGGCGGTGCGGAAGACGTCGCCGCGCCGCCAGCGAGTGGCCTGGTAATCGGTGAAAAAGAACGTCCGGTTGCGCCCGCTATAGAGGCGGCCCAGAGTGAGCGGAGCGCCCACCGCGCCTCCGTATTGATTCATGCGGAACGCGGGAATTTCCCGCCCGGCGGTCTTGTTGAAAAACTCATTGGCGTCGAAGACGTTGTTCCGCATATACTCGTAGACCGAGCCATGCCATTCGTTCGTTCCGGAGCGGGTGGACACATTGACCACGCCCCCGCTGAACCGCCCCCATTCAGCCGACAAATTGTTGCTCTGCACCTTGAATTCCTGTGTC
>Ga0163144_10008472_pt1 | contig 22254 bp, 20 predicted proteins | sample OliLak19BULKMAT1_FD_123175 | JGI IMG/M metagenome (GOLD analysis project Ga0163144, IMG submission 123175) | Freshwater microbial mat bacterial communities from Lake Vanda, McMurdo Dry Valleys, Antarctica - Oligotrophic Lake LV.19.BULKMAT1 | ecosystem: Environmental > Aquatic > Freshwater >... | reverse complement strand
CTGCGCAGCGGAGCAAAGCCAGGAAGGCTCGCCCGGCGACATCGGGACGGCGGGTACCGCGGCTGTACCAGGGTCGTATTCCGGCGCGGTGGAAGGCCTCGTCCAGCAGAGGCTGGTAGCGGATGGGACTGCGCAGCAGAACAGCGGTCCGATCGAACGGAACGCCTTGTGCTGCGAGCGTCAATATGGATCGCGCGATCTCGGCACACTCCAGCGCCTCGCCTGAAGCTGCCAGTAAACGGACGGACGCGTCTTTCTCGCGCGCTTCACCGGCTGTGCCGGTAAACACTCGCTGGCGCAGGGATTCGAGGCAGTTTAGCGGCGGTTCTGGCACGTCTCTGGCCTCGTCGTCAAAGACTTCCGAGGCGCAGGCGCGGAGCCGGTTCAGGAGAAGTGTTTCGGCTCGATTTGCCGGACGAGGATCGAGCAGAAGGAGTGGCATACCGCACCAGTTGTGACTGGCCTCGTCCACGACATCGATCGCTATTCGGGCGCGGTCGGCATTATCGGCGAAGCGGTGCTCTGTCAGCTGACGTTCGTACTCGTCGAGGAGGAGGGCAAGGTCAGGACCGGAACGCCCGGTGTTGGCGACATGTTCGGGCGCAATGCGGTTTAGGCGAAGCGTGTCGACGGTTCTGAGAGCGGCTCGGGGAAAGCCTGGGAACGAAGCCACAGGACCCAGGTAGGTCATTTTTGAGCGCACTCCGGCGATGATTCGGGCCATCAGGGCTTCGCGCGCAAGCCGGCTCACCGGAGTCAGTCCGCGTTCATTCATGGGCCGCTCCGCGAGTGTGACGATGAGTTCCTGGAGGGTGGTAGTGTACACCCCCAGAGTCGCGGGACCAGCGGCTCGGCGGGCGAGGTCGGCCGCGGCTTCGCGAGTGCCTGCGAGGATCAGGACCGGGGAGCGGCCGCTGAGAAACTCGGCGGCACGCTGGAGGAGGACTTCGTTGAAATGCGCGGTGGACTGCAAAAGCGCAGTTTAGCAGCGGCGGCGGCGGACGCGCAGCGCGATGGCGAGAAAGCCAGCAGCGGAGAGCAGGACGGTGGAGGGCTCCGGTACGGTCAGCCAGCCGTTTTCAAGGCCGGTTGCAATGGCAGTGCTAATCTCGCTGGCACTCAGGCGGTCCAGGTCCGATCCGTCCGGGTAGACGTTGCCGAGACCATTGGGAACGCTCCGACAATTCCCGGAAGACAGGAGAAACGCACTTTCACCGCTGTCGCACCCCGCGGTCCCGTTGACCTGGTCATAGTGCTGGAGACCAAGATTGTGGCCGATCTCGTGAGCGATGGTGTCGTAGCGGTTCGCGCTAAAGATTGTGTCGGAAATCCCCATTCCGTTTGCGCCTAGCCACGCCAGTCCGTAGAATCCCGCGTTGTTGTCGATGTCCGGGACAAAGTAGAGTCTCAGGATGCTGCCGACCGCCGGTCCGGGAAGATCGGTTGCGCTCTGGAAATCCCACAGGGCGGTGCTGTTCAATGTCGTAAATGGCAGAAACAGGAGGTCAATGCTCGCCTGAGCCCAGATTTTGTCTCCGTAGGACTCGTATAACTGCAGTCCTGAATTCGCGCACGCGGAGCCGTCGTTCTGGCACACTCGGATTGGCTGAATAGTAAGGGTATAAGTTGCCGTAGTGGCGCTAAGTGTCGCGCAGACCACAAAGCACAGTGCGGCTATGCGAAGTAACAGTTTGTTGTCCTCTGCCAACCAGAGTAGTCGGCAGAAGAACTTCCGTCAATTCTCCCGGTGAAACTGGTGGCCTATGACAGCGTTGCGATGAGTTGCTCCAGAAGCCGGGGCGCGTACTCGTTGAGACGCTGGGGGCCATTGGGATCGCGTGGGCTCAGTGCCTTGATGCGGTCGAGAGCCGGCTTCGCTTTTGCGCCCATGGTGGTGATCACGTTAAGCGCGAGAATTGCGGTTCCGGCTCCGCTCTTCCCGGCTGATGCGGAAGCGAGCGCCGTTTCGAGCGCGTCCTTCACGTCGGCGTCAGTGCCGAACCGGCCGAGCGCTTCCGCGGCGATGAGTCGCGGGGCGGCGGCGATGTCCTTCAACATGGCGCGAAGGGCAGGCAGGTTCGCCTTCACCACGGCGTCGCCGCGCATCTGCAGGCCGAGGGCTGCCCAGTAGCGAACGCCGCTGTCCGCGTCCTTAACACGGCGGACCAGCTCTGGCGTATCCTTTGCATCGCGCATGGAGGCGAGCTCCGCGGTTTCGAGGATCCGGGCCATGGGGAACCCGTCAGCATGCCCAACGTCGTACGGCGTGCCGGCTTTGGCTGCGCGTTCCAGCACGTCGCATTCGGGCAGCATGCCGACGTCGCGAATCTCCATCTGCCAGTCATGGACAGCCTTGCGCATTTTCAAAAGCTGGGCCCGGTGCTGCGGCGAGGACGCGAGGTTCTTCACCTCATCACGGTCGGTGGTGATGTCGTAGAGCTCTTCCGACGGCTTGGTTTCCCAGAAGAAGGTCTGGGGCGGCTTGAGCTGGCCCGCATCGTACATCTTCTTCCAGACTGCCGCGGTCGGCATTTCCATCATGTAGCCGATCTGCTGGCCGTAGATTTTGTGCGGCATGAACTGACGCAGGTAGACGTAACGGCCGTCGGTGCAGGAGCGGACGCAGTCGATGCGCTCATCCATGCGGCCTCGGAAACCGAAGTTGTACGGGCGCTCAGGGGCAGTGTGCGGTCCGGCAAAGGCGAGGCCTTGCAGATGCGCTGGAGGCTTTACTCCGACGAGACTACAGAGGGTGGGCGCGAGGTCGACGAAACCCACCATGCGGCTGAGCGCTTTGCCGGGGGCGTAGCCTTTGGGCGCCAGGTGTTTGTACTTATCGGGGAAGTACGCGATTAACGGCACGCGGAGGCCGGAGTCGTAGGGCCAGCGCTTGGAACGGGGCATGCCCGCGCCGTGGTCGCCGTAGAAGAACACGATGGTGTCGCCCGCGAGTCCCGCATCGGCGAGCTGCTTCAGCAGAGTGCCCGAGTGCGTGTCCATGGCCTGGATGTTGTCGTAATACTGCGTCCAGTCGTGGCGCACTTCGGGGGTGTCGGGCATATACGCGGGGACGCGCACTTCCTTCGGATCGTTGACCAGGGTGTGCGGCGATTTGCGAATCTGGCTTTCGTGCGTCCCGACGTTGTTGAAGATGGCGAAGAACGGCTGACCCGACTTGCGGTTGCGCCAGTGGGCTTTGGCGCTGGAATCGTCCCACACCTTGCCGGTCTCCTCTAGGTTGTAGTCGGTTTTGGAATTGTTGGAGCAGTAGTAACCCGCGTCGCGGAGATAGCAGGGGTACATGCGCGCCTGCTTTGGCAGAGACACCATGCTGCGCATATGTGCCCCGGCGATGGATGGCGGATACATGCCGGAGATGATGGTGGTGCGCGCGGGGGCACAGACGGGCGCATTCGACCATGCATTGTCGTAGCGCACGCCTTTGGCTGCCAGCGCGTCGAGCACCGGGGTCCGCGCGAACTTATCTCCATAGCAGCCGAGCTGCTGGCCTGTGTCTTCACACGTGATCCAGAGAATGTTCGGCTTGTCTCCGGGTGCGGCGGAAACAGTGGCAGCGGCGGCTGCGGCGGCCAGAGAGGTGGCGGCAAACTGGCGGCGCGACAAACGAGATGGCATGGCAGCCATCAGTATATGACCGCTTCTTACCGCAACGTACGGATGCGGTGGGCTTCGCTGTCGGCGATGTACAGCGTGCCGTCGGCCCCTGCGAACACGCCGTGAGGGCGATTCATTTTGCAGGTGCGTGGATTGCCGTCGGGACCGTCGCCGCGCTCGCCCGATCCGGCCATGGTCGAGATGATTCCGGTCTTCAGGTCGACTGCCCGGATGGCGTGGTTCTCCGTGTCCGCGAGGTACAGTTTGCGGTCGCGCGACATGGTGACGCCCTTGGGTCCATTCAGCGTGGCGTCCACCGCTGGACCTCCGTCGCCGGTGAGTCCTTTTTTGCCGGTACCCGCCACCAGCGTCACGCGATTGGCCTTGCGGTCGACCTTGTACACCGCGTTGCCTTCGCGCAGGACCAGGTAGAGGGTGCCGTCCTTGTCCACCTCAAGGGCTCGCGGGCCGTTGAACGCGGTGCCTGTGACGGGCGCTCCTTCGCGCGGAATCGCGGTGCGCTCCCCGTTGCCGAGCACGGTGGAAACCAGGCCCGTCTTCAGATCGAGACGGCGGACGCGGTGGTTGCCGATATCGCAGATAAGCAGCGAGCCGTCGGTATCGAACGCGATGGAGTGGGGCTGCCGGAACTCGGCTTTGCTGGCGGGTCCGCCGTCCCCGGAGAAGCCCGCTGTGCCAGTGCCGGCGATGATGGTGACAGCTTTCGTCTTCGCGTCGACGCGGCCGACGTTGTGCTTCGGCATGTCAACAAAGTAGAGATTGCCGGCCTTGTCGAAGCGGAGTTCGTAAGGCTGGCCGAGCCCTTCGGCCACGGTGGTGAGCTTCTTCGTCTTCAGGTCGAGACGGCGGATGGCGTGGTTATCGATATCGCAAAAGTACAGTGCCTTGTCCGGACCGATGACGAGGCCATAAGGGTTGTTGAGTGATGTGGCGTCGAAGCCGGGCTTGCCGGTTCCGATCAGGGTGGATATGGTCTGGCCGGGGGCCGTCACGGCGAGGAGCAACAGGAAGGCGAGAGCGCGCATGCGCCTGACAGCTTATCGTGAAGTTATGACAGTGCTGAGGTCGACTCTGTTTTTGGTGCTCGCGGCGATGGCTCAGGGTCAGCTCACACCGGAGCTGGCGCGGTCGGCGGTTGCGCGATTCGAAGGAACGCTGCGCAATTTCGACAAGAAGCAATTCGTTGTGGAAATCGACGAAAAGCAAACGTTGATTTTTCGACGCACAAAATCGACGAAAGTCCGGCCTAAAGATATCGAACTCGGCGTCCGCGTACAGGTAGATGCAAGAAAAGACGCGGTCGGCGACATGGAAGCCGTGCAGATTTGCGCCGGAAAATGCCCAGGTAAATAGCCGCCGGCATCACCACTTGAGAGTACAGCGGGTGTTGTATGCAGGAGCGAATCGAAAGCAGGTGAGATCTGGTATCGGTACCTAATTCGAACGCCGGATGGCTCGGAATGTCTGGATGAGAACGGATGACCTGCAAGAAACAGCGCGAACGCCACAGGCGGCTTCGAGTATCACTGGCAGAAGTTCTCCGGCAGGGTCCCGACCGTCGTTCCCGATGCCTCCGCAGTCCCAGAGGCAAGCACGTGGGCGACGATGGGCGCTGGCCTGGTCGGCATGTCGCTCGCCATCCGCCGCCGCCGCGTCGCCCTGTAAAGTAGTTCGCAACCAACTCTCCGCAACTCAGCCTGACGTCCGCCACCCGAGCCTGAGCTGTTCCAGTTCCCGCTTAAGCGGCTCCCAGTACGCCCGGTCCGCAGCCCGCTCCGCACTTTCCTCCGCCTGAAGCGCCGCCTCAAGCCCGGACAGGTCCCCCGCCAACGCCAACTGAACAGCATCCCGATGACACCCGGCTGCCGCATCAGGATGCTGCCTCGCCGCCTGGATCAGAAGACCGGGCGTCCGGAGTTCCCTCAGCCAGAACGTAACCGCAGCCGCGGTGGGCTCCGTCGCGGAGTACCAGGATTGTTCCACCAGCCGCCGGATCATCGGCCAGTCCTTGTCGCGCTGCGTCTTCTTCGCCTGCACCAGATCGGGAAGGGAGAGGAGGTCGACCAATGCGCCATTGGTCTCGATGGTGGTGCGGCGCTCCCAGAGTTCCGCAAACGGAGCAACCCCTCTCATCCTGGCCATCAGGTCAATCCGCAAACCCTCAACCCCGGGCGCGCGACAGCGAAAGTGAACGGCGTGTCCGCGGTCAAGCACCGCTCCATCCAGGCGTGGGATCGCGATCAGAGCCGCGTCGAGCGCAACCAGCCCTCTGCGCAGCGTCTCCAGGCTGCCTTCGTCCGGAAGAATCACCAGGTCCAGGTCCCGGCTAAACTCCGCCGCGCCGTAGAACACGCACGCCTGGCCGCCCATCAGCAGACAGCGAACGCCATTCGTCCGCATCGAAGAAAGGGCTTTGACTATCGGGTTCAGGCTCGAGAGTCCCTCCCAGCGCCAGATATGTTTCCCACATCCGGCACGACTCGCTCCAGCGCTCCTCCGGGGTCAGGAAATACCACTCCGCCCACTCGGAGCCCACCTGCTCTTCGGCTTGCTGGCGGCGGTCCACAGCACCAGCATAGCTCCGGTCAGCGACCAGGCTCGCGGGTAAGAGGTGGATTGACGAGATGGACGAACGATCACTGACGATTAAGCTGAATAACCGCATTGTATGGTAAGCACCACTCCTGTTATTCTAAATTCTCCGAAATCGCTGTATTGGAGACAAAATCGATGAAAATCTGGTTACTGGCCGCGTGCCTGATCGGCCTCGGCTCGCACACTCTCAGCGCTGGCGTTTTGGGTCTCGACCTGACCTCCGGGGCACCTACCTTCGGGTCAGGGTTTCAGGATGTCAACCTCGGCTGGTCGTTTTCGACCTCTGGTCCCGTCACCGTGACCGCCCTCGGGTTCTGGGACCAGGGCTCAAACGGCCTCGGTCAGTCGCACGATGTCGGACTGTGGATCCTGGGTGGCGCTCTCCAGGCGTCCGCAACCGTGAATAACGGCAGCGACGTGGTCGCTTCCGCTTCGGCCGCCGGACGGTGGCTTTTCACCAGCATTACCCCGGTGGTTCTGCCAGCAGGCACCTACGTCCTCGGAGCCACACCGGGCACCAGCGTGGACCACTTCCTGTTGAACTCGACAGCCACCACCACGCCGGAAATCACCTATGATGTCGCCCGGTACAACACCGACACGGGCGTGCTTGCGCGACCCGACGGGAGTAACGCTGGCGTAGACGCCGGGTACATTGGCCCCAACCTGATCATCGCCAACCAGGTCCCCGAGCCCTCCACCTTCGCGCTGATCCTGTTCCCGCTCGCCGCGGCCGGCCTCGTCCTCCGAACCCGCCGCCCCTGACGCGATACGCTGTCTGTCATGCTCAGGCTCACCGGATGGCTGCTTTCCCTGGCCGCCGTCACCTCTTTCGCCCAGAATCTGAACCCACGCCCGGTGCCTCCACTGGGCGTGAAAATCTCCGAGGCGGACCGCACCGCTCTCACCGCCGACCTTCAGAAACTGGACGCCGCATTCGCCACCATTGAGACCTCCCCCCTCGCTCCCGACGTCCGCATCTTCAAAGCCGCCGTCCGAACCGCCCTGACCTAACGACGAGTTCTTCCGCGCCGAGGACGCCGCCAGGGATCGGGTCGGCGATGGATCTGCTGACGACTTTTGCCCGATTGGATCCGGGCGCGTCGGACCGCGTCGACGTGTGGTCGATGCTCACGGGTGAGAAGCTGACGCGGAACCGCGATGCCGTTGTTGATTTTCGACGGCTGGTACATCCAGACGGTCCGGTGGGGTCCCTGGAAGCTGCAACTGTCGCTGGAGGCGGGAAAGCTCAGGCTGGATCACTGGATCAAGACACTCGAAGCTGGAGCCCTGACGGGGGTCTTTGGCGCATCCCCTGGAACAGGTTCGAAGAATCCCTGAATTGCTGACTGGAAACTGGCTGTGTTACCGTAGGAACTTCGGGGTGAAAGTCATTTTGCGTCCCGAATTTCGCGCCCCCAAATCAAACAGATGGATGACACTTTAAAGGCGGTAGGCCAGCTTCTGATTCAGTCGCTGCCGACGTTTTTTATCGTCCTGTTTCTCTATTTTTATCTGAAGCAGGTATTTTTCGGTCCGCTGGACCGGGTCCTTTCACAGCGCCGCGAGGCGACTGAGGGTGCTCGCGCCCAGGCGGCTGCCGCGCTGGAACGCGCTGCGGCCAAAGCCGCGCTGTACGAAGAACAGCTTCGCGCCGCGCGAAACGAAATCTACAAAGAGCAGGAAGAACAGCGGAAGCTGTGGCGGGATCAGCAGTCGGCCCAGGTTGCCGAGGCTCGCAAGAGCGCTGAATCGACGGTCGGTGGCGCGAAAGCGGAGATTGCAGCTGAGGCCGATGCGGCAAAACGGTCGCTGGCTTCCGGCACGCAGTCGCTGGCCGACAAAATCACATCAGCCATTCTGCAAGGGAGAGCCGCTTGAAACAGACAGTGCTTGCGGCCCTGTTTGCCGCAATGTTGGTGATGACGTCGCCCGCGGCTTTCGGCCAGGAACACGGTGCTGCCCCGGCGGCAACTGCCGAACATGAGGCTGCCAGCACCGAACGCAGCGAAGGCCAGCATGAAGCTCCGATGCCCAATGAAATGCTGTGGAAGTGGGCAAATTTCGCGCTCCTCGCAGTCGGTTTGGGCTACCTCATTGGAAAGAACGCTCCGGCATTCTTCCGTTCCCGCACAGAAGAGATTCAGAAGGGTATCGCCGAGGCCACCCGCACTCGGGAAGAAGCCGAGGCTCGTGCCGCGGAAATCGAGCGCCGCGTGAACAGTCTGCAGTCGGAAGTGGCGCAGATGCGGACGCAGTCGCGCGATGAGATTGCCCGCGAGGGCGAGCGTGTCCGGCTGGAGACCGAGGCGTCGCTGCGCAAAATTCAGGCGCAGTCGCAGGCCGAAGTCGCGTCCGCCGCCAAGCACGCGATGCACGATTTGAAGGCTTATTCGGCAAAACTGGCGCTGGAATCGGCCGAGGGGCAGATCCGGTCGCGCATGACGCAGCAGGCTCAAGATCAGCTTACCGGCGCGTTTATCGACGAACTCCGGCAGAAGGCGGTTAAGAACTAATCATGCCCTCAGCCATCTCCAATCGATATGCGCAGGCTCTGGCGGACGCGGTGTTTGCCGCCGGGTCGGGGATGGATCCCCGCCAGGCGTCGACCGAACTGCACGCGTTTGAAGGCACGGTGCGCTCGGTTCCCGAACTGAAAACGGTTCTTCTTTCCCCTGCTGTGGCGACCGCGCGCAAGCGCGCCGTGGTGGAGCGGCTTGCTGCTTCCATGCCGTTGTCGCGGCTGGTCCGTAATTTCCTTTTTGTGCTGCTGGACCGCCGCCGCTCCGACTTGCTGACCGAGATCGCGCCTGCTTACGACGCCGCCGTCGATGAGCGGCTTGGTCTGGTGCGGGCTGAAGTGACGTCGGCAGCGCCGTTGTCGGGCGCACAGGTGTCGGAGCTGGAAAACGCTTTGTCACTGGTAGCAGGCCGCAAGGTGCGGGCCGAGTATCAGGTGGACCCGTCGTTGATTGGCGGGGTAATCGCACGAATTGGTTCCACGGTGTATGACGGAAGCGTCCGGTCGCAATTGCAGGCGATGCGGCAGACGCTGGTGTCGTAGACCGTCATCTTTCATCGAGTTTTGTAACGGCCCCTTCAAGGGTGGCCTGACAGGAAGCAAAAACGCGTATGGCTCAGATCCGGGCAGATGAAATCACGCGGGTACTCCGCGAAGAGATCGAGAATTACGAGCGTGCGGTCAACGTCGCCGAGACGGGCTTTGTGATCTCGGTCGGCGACGGTATCGCACGTGTGTATGGTCTGGAGACGGTGATGGCCGGTGAACTCGTCGAGTTCCCCCACAACGTGGCCGGAATCGCGCTGAACCTGGAAGAAGACCAGGTTGGCGTCGTGCTGCTGGGCGACTACACCCTTATTAAAGAGGGTGACGAGGTACGCCGGACCGGACGCATCATGTCGGTGCCGGTGGGCGAAGCACTGGTGGGCCGTGTCGTGAACGCGCTTGGCCAGCCGATTGACGACAAAGGCCCCATCGACACAACGCAGTTCTTCGCGATTGAGCGTCTGGCGCCCGGCGTCATTGACCGCCAGTCGGTGAAGCAGCCGCTGCAGACCGGTATCAAGGCGATCGACGCGATGATTCCGATCGGCCGCGGACAGCGCGAGTTGATCATCGGCGACCGTCAGACCGGTAAGACGGCCGTCGCCATCGACACGATCATTAACCAGAAGGGCGGCGACGTAATCTGCATTTACGTCGCGATCGGCCAGAAGCGGTCGACCGTGGCGCAGATCGTCAAGACGCTGACCGACTTCGGTGCCATGGAGTACACGATTGTTGTCGCGGCGACGGCGTCGGATCCAGCTCCCATGCAGTACATCGCCCCGTTCGCCGGATGCGCGATGGGCGAATTCTTCCGCGACTCCAGCCGGCACGCGCTGGTGGTTTACGACGATCTTTCCAAGCACGCCGCGGCGTATCGCGAAATCTCCCTGCTGCTCCGCCGTCCTCCTGGCCGCGAAGCGTTCCCGGGCGACGTATTCTACCTCCACAGCCGTTTGCTGGAGCGCGCGGCAAAGCTGAACGACGAACTCGGCGGCGGCTCGCTGACCGCTCTGCCGTTCATTGAAACGCAGGCTGGCGACGTTTCGGCGTACATTCCGACGAACGTGATCTCGATCACCGACGGTCAGATTTATCTGGAAGCGGATCTGTTCAACTCCAACGTGCGTCCCGCCATCAACGTCGGTCTGTCGGTCAGCCGCGTCGGCGGATCGGCGCAGACTAAAGCGATGCGGTCGGTGGCCGGGTCTCTGCGACTCGAACTGGCGCAGTATCGCGAGTTGGCGGCATTCGCTCAGTTTGGTTCGGATCTCGATAAGGCGTCGCAGCAGCAGTTGAATCGCGGCAGGCGTCTGGTGGAGATTCTGAAGCAGCCGCAGTTCAAGCCCCTTCCGTTCGAAAAGCAGGTGCTGATTGTGTTTGCCGGCACCGGCGGTTTCCTTGACGATCTTCCGGTGGAACATGTCCGCCGGTTTGAGAGCGAGCTGTACAACTTTGTCGACAATGCGTATCCGAAGCTTCTGCCTGAGGTGAAGGAGAAGCGCGCTCTGGACGACAAGTTGAAGGGCGATCTCAAGAACGTACTGAACGAGTTCAAACAGCGGTTTATGGCCGAGCTGAAGAAATAAGTCGATGCCCAGTCTGATCGACATACGCCGACGAATACGGTCGGTCAAGAGCACGCAGCAGATCACCAAGGCCATGAAGATGGTCTCGGCGGCTCGTCTGCGCCGGGCGCAGGATCGCGTGGTTTCCGCCCGTCCGTACGGCAAGATGCTGCGGGAGATGTTGTCGAACGTGGCCGCGGCTGCCGCAGGCGATGAAAACGCGTCGCCTCTGCTGGTGCCGAAGCAGGAAAACCGGATCCACGTGATTCTGTTCACGTCGGACCGCGGACTTGCCGGGGCGTTTAACACGAATTTGATTCGTGCGGCGCAGCGCTTTGCCGACGACCGGCCGGGAATTCAGGTGGAATTCGAGCTGGTTGGACGCAAGGGGCGCGATTATTTCCGCCGCCGCACGTACCCCATTGTGAGCGAGCATCTAGGCATTCTCAACAAGATTCAGTATTCCGATTCGCAGTCGATTGGACAGGCTGTCGCGAAGCGGGTAATGGACGACCAGATTGATGCCGTGTATGTGATTTACAACGAGTTTCGCAGCGTTGTTTCGCAGAAGCTGACCGTGAACAAGATTCTTCCGGTAACGCCGCCTGCCGAGACTTCGCATGTGGACTACATTTATGAGCAGCCGCCTGCCGAACTGCTTTCGGCGCTGCTTCCCAGGTACATTGAACTGCAGGTTTACACCGCGATGATCGAGACGTCCGCGGCCGAGCATGCGGCGCGTATGACGGCCATGGATTCGGCTACCAGCAACGCGTCGGACATGATCGACAGGCTGACCATCTACATGAACCGGGTCCGCCAGGCCAGCATCACTCGCGAAATCATCGAAGTTGTCAGCGGCGCTTCGGCGCTGGATTAGGAGTTTTTTCGACATGACCGAAACGTCCCACGGAGCGACAGGGAAGATCATTCAGGTTGCCGGCCCTGCCGTCGACATTCAGTTTCCCGAAGGCAAGATTCCGTCCATCCACAACGCCATCCGCATAACCAGCGAAGGCTTCAACGTGCCCGATCCGGTGAACATCATCGTCGAAGTGGCACAGCATATCGGCGAAGGCCGCGTCCGCACCATCGCGCTGCAGCCCACCGAGGGTCTGGTCCGCGGCATGCCCGCCGTGGATCTGGGTGAGCCGGTAACGGTCCCTGTGGGTCCGCAGACGCTGGGCCGCGTGATGAACGTGATTGGCGAGCCCGTCGACAAGATGGGTCCGGTGAATACGGAGCAGCGCTATTCCATCCACCGGCCTGCGCCGGCGTTCTCGGAGCAGTCGACCGAACTGCAGATGTTCGAAACGGGCATCAAGGTGATCGATCTGCTGGAACCGTACCTCCGCGGCGGCAAGATCGGTCTGTTCGGCGGCGCCGGTGTCGGCAAGACCGTCGTCATTATGGAGCTGATCAACAACATCGCTCTGAAACACGGTGGTGTGTCGGTGTTCGCCGGTGTCGGCGAGCGCACCCGTGAGGGCAACGATCTCTGGCATGAAATGCAGGAAGCGGGCGTGCTGGATCCGTCCGACTACACGAAATCCAAGGTGGCTCTGATCTACGGGCAGATGACCGAGCCCCCAGGGGCCCGTTTGCGCGTCGGCCTCACCGGGCTCACCGTCGCTGAATATTTCCGCGACACCGGCCAGGACGTGCTGCTTTTTATCGACAATATTTTCCGGTTTACCCAGGCTGGCTCGGAAGTATCGGCGCTGCTTGGCCGCATGCCTTCGGCGGTGGGTTATCAGCCCAACCTGGCGTCGGAAATGGGCGAACTGCAGGAACGCATCACGTCGACCCGTACCGGCTCCATCACGTCGGTGCAGGCGATTTACGTGCCCGCCGACGATTACACCGATCCGGCTCCGGCCACCACGTTCGCGCACCTTGACGCGACGACGAACCTGTCGCGCGCCATCTCCGAGCTCGGCATTTATCCCGCGGTCGACCCGCTGGCCTCCAGCTCGCGCATTCTCGACCCGATGGTTATCGGCAACGATCATTACGACACGGCGCAGAAGGTGAAGCAGATTCTCCAGCGGTACAAGGATCTGCAGGACATCATCGCGATCCTCGGTATCGACGAACTGTCCGAAGAGGACCGCATCATTGTGAACCGCGCCCGCAAGGTGCAGCGCTTCCTTTCGCAGCCCTTCCACGTCGCCGAACAGTTCACCGGCTTCAAGGGTAAGTACGTCAAGCTGGAAGACACCATCCGGAGCTTCCGCGAGATCCTCGACGGCAAGTGCGACTCGATCCCCGAGCAGGCGTTTTACATGCAAGGCACGATCGAAGACGTATACGAAAAAGCCGAGCAGATGAAGAAGGTGGCTTAAACGCGATGGCTGACTCGTTTCAGCTTGAGGTTGCGACTCCAGAGCGGATCCTGGTTCAGGAGTCGACCAAAGAGGCGCAGATTCCGGCCGAAGGCGGCATGTTGGGCGTACTGCCCGACCATGCCGCACTGCTGTCGCTGCTCGGCACCGGGCAGCTGACCTACACGCTTGCTGGCGGCGAGAAGCGGTCGATGGTGATCAGCGGCGGGTACCTGCAGATTCTGGAAAATCATGTCCGGGTGCTGGCGGATCGCGCCGAACTGGCGAATGAGATCGACATCGCCCGTGCGCAGAAATCGCTGGAACGCGCGAAGGAGCGCATGGCCGCTCCGGCATCAGCGGGGATGGATGTGTCCCGCGCTCTGAACGCAATGAAGCGCGCCGAAGCGCGGATCGCGTCCGCCAAACTGACGGCGCGCGGCTAGCAGCGCAGTAACCAACAGAGCCAGTGCGATGGGACCGGCGGTCGCCGGTTCCGGCACGGCTTCGTCCTCCACCACACTCACACCACTTGAGCCATTTGCGTCGAGCGCGAGGCTGAACTTGTCTCCGGTCGAATCACGCCCGATGGGCAGAATCACTCTCCCATTCACGTAATCCGCACCGTCGAGAATACGGTAGTCCTGCGCCTCCACGAGTTGGGGCAGTGCCGGGATATCGACGAAGAACGTGTCCGGCGAGCCCGGCGGTTGCAGCTCAAACGGATCTCCGTTGGCTACGAACGTGGGCTTGTACAGGACCCAGGCGCCGTTCTGGAACAAGTCCTGCACGGTGATGGCGGGCGCGATCGCCGGGAACTGCAGGGTGACTGTTGCGCCGAGGACGGCGCACAGCGGCGGTGGACAGAGCCGTTCGCTGATCTGACTCTTGTCGGCCTGCGCCTTTGCCGCCGCCTCGCGAACGCTGGAGACGTCGGGGATGAGCAGTTCGATCAGCACGCCGACGATGGCAATAACGACCAGCAGTTCGATGAGTGTAAAGCCTTGTTGTCTTGTCCGCACGACAAGGTCAGAGTAGCCGAAAACGGGCATGATACGGGCAGCCTTACCGTGACAGGCGTAAACTGGTGCGTGTACAACGCAGAGTGGGTTCACGACCGCGCCATTCAGGCGGCCGAGTTCGTCAGCACGCACTCGTGGCTCCTTCCCTCCCCTCCCGCGGTGATTCCCTCGCTTGAGACTGAAGTCGCCGGGCTACGCTTTCGCAGTCCGCTCGGGCTGGCTGCGGGGTTCGACAAGAGCGGGCGCGCGGTGCCGTTCTGGGCCGCACTCGGGTTCGGGCACGTCGAGATCGGGTCGATTTCGGCCGAGGTGTCACACGGCAACCCGAAGCCTCGTTTGTGGCGCACCGCGCAGCGCGAACGCGGGATCATTGTCTACTACGGCCTGCCGAACGACGGGTGCCGGCGAGTCGCCTCGCGGCTCAGTGGGGTTCGGCGGACTGTGCCACTGGGAATCAACATCGTCAACACGAATCGCGGTCCCGGCGCGCCTGCCGAGACCGATGACGGCATCATTGCCGACTACGTGGAATCGGTGCGGGTGCTGGCGCCTCACGCTTCGTACCTCACGTTGAATCTGAGCTGCCCTAACACCTGCGACGGACGGGGTTTTGTGTCCGACTCGGGCCGGGTGGTCGCGCTGCTGGAGGCGGTCGAGGAGCTCCGCGTTACGCGACCGGTGTTCCTGAAGGTGGCTCCGTTTGGCGAAGTCTCGGGGCTCGAGGCGTTTCTCAAGGCGGTGGAGCGCTTCGGCTACGTGAACGGATTCGGCATCAACCTGCCGCCCGGCAAGCCTGCAGGATTTGAGCACTGGTCGCACCTGCCGGGGGCGGTCGCGGGCAAGCCCTGCGAGGCGGCAATGACACGCGCGCTGGTCGATTTGTATGCACGGATCGACCGTCGGCGACACTCGATACTGGCCACAGGCGGCGTGTTCACAGCGGAGGATGCCTATCGAAGAATCCGGCTCGGGGCGACGCTGGTGCAGTTCCTGACGGCGCTGGTGTACGAGGGTCCGTGGGTCGTGCGGCGGATGGAATCGGGGCTGGCCCGTTTGCTGGAACGCGACGGTTTTCGCAATATCCACGATGCAATCGGGGTGGACTGCGGTACAATAAAAAGGTCGTCGTCCCCTCATCGGGCTGTGGCGCAGCCTGGCTAGCGCGCTTGCTTGGGGTGCAAGAGGTCGCGAGTTCGAATCTCGCCAGCCCGACCAACTAACCCCACCACCCCTTTTCCGTTCCTCCGATCAGAGTTCCTTCGCCCTGACCGCCTTGTATTTCCTGACCTCCTGTCCCGGTTCCTTCCACACTACGTCGAGCCCACCGTCTTTCCTTACCTCCAGTTCGGCGAGCAGCGCACGCGCGCCGTCGAAGTAGGGCAGTGTGAACGTCAGTCCGTCGAAGCGGCCTTCAGCGGTCCCACTTTCCCGGCAGAAGTGGTGACAGTAGCGAGCGTGTCCTCGCCCTCCCGCTGCAGAGTAAGCCGCCAGCCTGACTCGGCAATGTCCCAGTTTCCAGTGATGTCGGGACCAGCGTCTCCCTCGTATGTGCAGGTGCAGTACGCGAAAGCCGTGAACGCGTGCACTCCATCTTTCGTGCTTCCGTAGCTTCCCTTCAGGGCACCGTCGGCGAGTCTCGCATTCAGTTCAGTCCCGAACTGGGGGAACGAGATCCGCAGCTGACCCGCGCCGAACTCCAGCGCCTGACTGGTTCCGACGCTCATCCAGTCCTGGCGACGATTCGCGCTGTCTGTGCGTGCCACTCCGGGTGGTCCGGCTCCGAACCTTGTGAAATCACGGAATTGGCAGCGTGATTCACGGGTGTGTCACTCACTTTCGACATTGTATACGCCTTTGAGCGGGTATAGAATTGTGGCCCAGGCCGCCTATGAATCGCCGTCGTTTCCTACTGTCTTCCGCTGTCGCTGCTCTTCCCTCAGTGGCAGCTACACCAAACCGGCCCAACGTCGTGTACATCCTTGCCGACGATCTCGGCTGGGGAGACCTGCGGTGTTATAACGCCGAATCGGCGGTGCCCACGCCAAACGCGGACCGGCTCGCGTCCCAGGGAATCCGGTTTACGGACATGCATTCAGCGTCGGCCGTGTGCACCCCGACGCGCTACGCAATCCTGACCGGCCGGTACTGCTGGCGCAGTTCGCTGAAGAAGGGTGTTCTGTGGGGCTACTCGCCGAACCTGATCGACAAGGGCAGGCTGACGGTTCCGGGCATGCTGCAGCGTCAGGGATATTACACGGCGGGAGTCGGCAAGTGGCACCTGGGGCTGGGGGAAGCGGAGAAGGCGGACTACTCGAAGCCGTTGCGCCCAGGCCCGCGGGATCACGGGTTCGACTATTACTTTGGGATTCCGGCGTCGCTCGACATGGACCCGTATCTTTGGTTTGAGAACGACCGTGTGGTGGAGCAGCCCACCGCGACCACGCCCGGCAAGAACGAGCCCCGAGGCGTCTTCTGGCGGCAGGGTCCGATTTCACCGGGGTTCGACATTCCGAAGGTTCTGCCGACCATTGCGGACAAGGCGGATTCCATCATCCGGGAGCGCGCCGCCAAATCGCAGCCATTCTTTCTCTACATGGCGCTGACCGCGCCGCACACGCCCTGGGTTCCGCTGAAGGAGTACCAGGGGAAGTCGAAGGCGGGCATTTATGGCGACTTTGTAGCGCAGGTAGATGCGGTGCTCGGGCGGATTATGAAGACGCTGGAGGAAACAGGGGCGGCGTCGAACACGCTGCTTGTCTTCACCAGCGACAACGGTGCCGACTGGAAGATTGAAGACAAAGAGAAGTTCGCCCACCGCGCGAACGCGAACTGGCGTGGTGAGAAGGCCGACGCGTGGGAGGGCGGGCACCGAATCCCGTTCCTGGCTCGCTGGCCGGGGCAGATTCCGGCGGGCGCGTCCAGCAGCCAGCTCGGCTGCCTGTCGGACCTGATGGCCACCGCGGCGGCGATCACGGGGTTCCAGTTACCGAAGAACGCGGGGGAGGACAGCTACAACCTGCTGCCCGCACTGCGAAACGAAGCCAAATCGCCGATCCGGCAGGCTATCGTCCATCATTCGAACCTCGGCATCTTTGCCGTTCGCGACGGCACGTGGAAGCTCATCTTCGAACTCGGCTCCGGTGGATTCAGCCCGCCGCAGCACGTGGATCCGAAACCCGGCGGCCCGCAGGGACAGCTCTACAATCTGAAGGACGACCCGGCCGAAACACGCAACCTCTGGATGGAGCGGCGGGACGTGGTGGAAAGGCTCACCGCGCTGCTGGAACGCTACCGGCAGCAGGGCTACAGCCGGCCGATGTAACGGCACTCACAAGGAATCCCATGAACCGAAGATCATTTCTTGTCGTTCTTGGCGGTGCGGCTGCAGCGAGTGCCCAGGCAGCCGGAAAGCCGAATCTGGTCCTGATCCTGGCCGACGACCTCGGCTACGGCGACCTGGGCTGCTACGGCAACGCGCGCACTCGAACTCCCGCCATCGACAGCCTGGCTGCGGGCGGGGTTCGTTTTACGGATTTCCATTCCAACGGCGCGGTGTGCAGCCCGACTCGCGCGGCTTTGATGACGGGTCGCTATCAGCAGAGGTCCGGCGTCGACGAGGTGATCAACGCGACTACCATGCGCGACGGTGGTCTGCCGCTGGCGGAGGTTACGGTGGCCGAGATGCTTCGCGATGCCGGATACACCACCGCTATGTTCGGCAAATGGCACCTGGGATACGACCCGAAGTTCCACCCGGGCCAACAGGGCTTCAGCGAATTTCGTGGATACGTCAGCGGGAATGTCGACTATTTCTCCCATGTCGACCAGGCTGGTTTCGCCGACTGGTGGCACAACGGGAAGCCCGCTCCGGAAGACGGCTACACCACCGAGCTGATCACCCGCCACGCGCTCGACTTCATCCAGCGCAACCAAACGAAGCCATTTTTCCTGTATCTGGCGCATGAGAGCGTCCACTCGCCCTATCAGGGCCCCAACGACAAGGCCATGCGCACAGCCGGGCAGAAAGATGCCGCGCCGCCTGAGAAAGCGGATGTCAGCGGCACGTACACGGCAATGATCGAAGCCATGGACGACGGCATCGGCCGCGTGTTGGCGAAGGTGAAGGCCCTGCCGCGAGACCGCGAGACGTTCGTGTTCTTCTGCTCCGACAACGGAGCCACCAACAAGGGATCGAACGGCAAACTGCGCGGATTCAAGGCGCAGCTTTGGGAAGGCGGCCACCGCGTCCCGGCCGTCGCGTACTGGCCGGGACGGATTCCCGCCGGGGGCACCTCCGGCGTTACGGCACTGACCATGGATCTGTTCCCAACGCTTCTGGACGCTGCTGGTGTGAAGGCCCCGAAACAGCGTGCGCTGGACGGGGTGACGCTGCTGCCCAGCCTGCGGCACGCAACCCCCCTGGCCGAACGGGCCCTCTTCTGGGCTCACGGACCGCAGCGCGCGGTGCGCTGGAAGCAATGGAAACTGACCCGGATGCCGAATCAGGCCGCGTGGCTGAGCGATCTTTCGGGCGATCCGTCGGAATCGAAGAACCTGGCCGCTGAGCAGCCCGCCATTGTGGCGGATCTGACTGCGCGGCTCGAACGCTGGGAACGCTCGGTGGCCCCCGGTCACAAGCCCTGAAGGAGTGGATTAGATATGAGAACCACGTTTGTCCTGTGCTCCGCGATGCTGCTGTTCTCCACCGGAGCTGTTGCACAGATTGTTACCGGCTCACTGTCCGGCACGGTGCAGGATCCGTCCGGGCTCGCTGTGTCGGGCGCGAAACTCACTCTGACGGACAATGCCACCGGTCGCAAGCGCGTCACCGAATCAAGTGATTCCGGCGAGTTCATCTTCCCAGGTCTGGATGCGGCCACGTATCAGCTCTCGGTTACGGCCCCGGGCTTCAAGACGTCCTCACGGCCTGGCATTCCGCTGACCACCGGCCAGAACGTAGCGCTTCAGGCCATCACGCTGGAACTGGGCTCGGTAACGGATACGGTGCAGGTCTCGGGGCAGGCGGCGCTGGTGGAAACGCGGAGCGCCGAACGAGCCGCCGTCATTACCAATCGCCAGGTCGACAATCTGCTGGTTCGCGGCCGCAACGTGACGGATCTGGTGCAGCTGGTGCCCGGCGTTGTCGCGGGTAACGCGCAGGAGGACCTGAACAGCAATGTCGAGTTCTATGTGCAGGGCAACCGTCGCACCGCAAACAACGTCTCGATTGACGGCGTGCCGGCAACGGACATGGGCAACGGTTTTCAGTTGAAGCAGAACGTGAGTCAGGACGCGGTGGCGGAGGTCCGAATTCTGGTCAGCAACTATCAGGCGGAGTTCGGCCGCATGGCTGGATCGAACCTGCAGGTGGTTACCAAATCCGGCAGCCGCGACTTCCATGGCCTGGGATCATACTTCAAGCGGCATGAGCAGTTCAACGCGAATAACTTCTTCAACAATCGCGACGGTCTGCCCGTTCCGAAATACCGCTTCAACACATGGACGTACAACGTGTCCGGGCCCGTGTACATTCCCAAACTGTTCAACCCGAACCGGGAAAAGCTGTTCTTTTTCTGGGGCCAGGAATTCTGGCCGACGCGGCTGGACCGCAATGGCCGCGTGACCGTGCCGACGGAGCTGGAACGCGAAGGCAACTACTCGCAGTCGCTGGACCTGAACAACAGGCTGGTAGTTGTGCGCGATCCTCAGACCAACGCTCCATTTCCCGGCAACATAGTCCCGGCCGGCCGCATCGATCCCAGCGGACGCGCTCTGCTGCGCATGTTCCCGGTGCCCAACGCGCTCGACCGCAACGTCACGCGCGGGAATTACAATTACGTTTTCGCGGCGCCGATTAACACGCCGAAACGTACCAACACACTGAAAGTGGATTACAACGCGAGCACCAAAGACACGGTCACCGTCAGCCTGAATATGTTTCGCGAGGACCAGACGGGCAGCATCGGAATCCCCAGTGCGGGCGGTATGAACTGGCCCATGATGGTGAAGACCTGGGGCTCCCACCCAAACAGTATTACGGCTCGGTATACACGGGTAATCACGCCGCATTTACTGAATGAATTCAGCTTCGGGTGGCTCTCCCAGCCCGCCGATGACACGTATGAGGACGCCGAGCTTGAAAAGATCAAGGCGTCGAACGTCGGCTTTGTCGCGGGCGCCCTGTCTCCGGCGGCGAACCCGCTGGGAATCATTCCCAACGCGAGCTTCGGCGGCGTCACAGGAGCTGCGAATCTGGCCGTCGAGGGCCGGTTCCCGCTCTACAACCGGTATCACCTGGGCAACTGGGCCGACAACATCACCTGGAATCGTGGAAGCCACAACTTCAAGGCGGGCGTATATATTGAACGCTTCTTCCGCAATCAGAAGAAGACCGTGCCATTCAACGGCAGCATCGATTTCGGGCGCAACGTGAACAACCCGCTCGACACCAACTATGCCTATACCAACGCGATCCTCGGGAATTACGGCAGCTACACCGAGATCAGCGGACCAGCGTTCATGAACATCATCACCATGGCGCCGGAATGGTTCGTGCAGGACACATGGCGCGCAACCAAACGCCTGACGGTGGATATCGGCATGCGGTTCTACATCATTCCACCGCTGCTGGAGCGGGACAACCTGCTGGCCGGGTTCGATCCCTCGTTTTACGATCCGGCGAAGCGAACGCAGCTGGTTCGCCCCGGCCTCAACGCGGCGGGAGCGCGCATTGCCGTGAATCCCGTCACCGGCCAGCAACTCCCGGCCGCGCTGATTGGCGCTATTGCGTCCGGTGCGGGCGACCCGTTCAACGGCATGGTGAAGTCGGGTACGGCCAACTATCCGCGAGCTCTGATCAATAATCAGGGCGTGCAGTATGGACCGCGTGTCGGCCTGGCATGGGATCCGTTTGGCGACGGCAAGACGTCGATCCGAACCGGGTTCGGCATGTTCTACAACCGCTACTTCACAGAGACGTTCCTGAATCCACTGATGGGTCAGCCGCCGCTGCTTCAGACGCCGGTAATCACCTACGGAACGTTGGGCGGGCTTCGGTCTGCCAACCGAGACTTCTTCCCGTCGAACGTCTTCGCGGCTGACGTGAATTCGCCGCTGCCGCGCATCATGAACTTCAGCTTCAGCATCCAGCGCGATATTGGCGGGGGCGTCGTGGTGGACCTGGGTTACGCGGGCTCGCTTGGCCGTCATCTGTTCTGGCGTCGCGACATCAATGCCATTCCGCTGGGCGCCAACTTCGATGCGCGGAACTTTGATCCCACTACTCCCGGACGGCCGCTTCCGGCTTCGTTCCTGCGTCCCTACACCGGCTTCAACAACATTCAGATGATGGAGGGCGCGGGCAGTTCCAACTATCACTCCATGCAGTTGCAGGTGAAGCGCCGGTTCCGGCGGGGACTGGACTTCAATGCGAACTGGACGTGGTCGCGATCCATGGACTACAACTCGAACGACACCGACACTGTCAGCGCGATTGTGCCGGTGCGCGTGTGGAACTATGGCCCGTCCACATTCGACCGCACGCACGTGGTGAACGTGAGCTACATCTATGATCTGCCTGGCGTGCGGACCACAAACGCGATTGCGAAGCAGGTTCTGCATGGGTGGCAGCTTTCCGGCATCACCAACGTGGTGAGCGGAGCGCCCCTCGGCATCGGCCTGGCAACGGTCAATGCGTTCGATGTCACAGGCAGCGCGTCGCAGGGCGCCCGGCCCGACATCACGGGCAGCGCCCGGCTGGATCCGGGCGAGCGGACGTTCTCCCGCAACTTCAGGACGGAAGTATTCCGCATGCCCGCCGCGGGTACCATCGGCAATTCGGAACCCTCGCCGATCCGCGGCCCTGGCTACACCAACTTCGACCTTGCTCTGTTCAAGGCATTCCCGATCCGCGAGTCGGTACGCATGCAGCTCCGCTGGGAGCTGTACAACGCGTTCAACCACACGCAGTTCTCGGCGATCGACACCACGGCTCGCTTCGATACGGCAACCGGCCAGCAGGTGAACGCACGGTTCGGCGAATT
>Ga0163144_10008471_pt1 | contig 22255 bp, 14 predicted proteins | sample OliLak19BULKMAT1_FD_123175 | JGI IMG/M metagenome (GOLD analysis project Ga0163144, IMG submission 123175) | Freshwater microbial mat bacterial communities from Lake Vanda, McMurdo Dry Valleys, Antarctica - Oligotrophic Lake LV.19.BULKMAT1 | ecosystem: Environmental > Aquatic > Freshwater >... | reverse complement strand
GTCAGCCAAACGCATCTCATGCTCCGGCGGCTCGCGCCGTCTGAAGATCGAAAGTTCCACTACCGGGCCCCCGCGGCTTGAAACCCTAGGAAACCCGACGAATCTTTTCCGGATAGACTCTAACAGAGAGTAGTCATTCATGCGTCTACGCGTGCAATATACGGCTCAGCTTCGCACCGTCAGCGGCCGGGCCGAGGACGAGGTCGAGGTTCCCGAGGGCAGCAACCTCGCCGAATTGCTGCGTCGCGTCGCGTCGGAATTACCGCTCGAAGCCGCTCCGTATTTGCTCACCCCGGGCGGGGAGTTGCAGCCTTCTTTGCTCGTCGCCGTGAACAACGGGGCCGTGATGTCGCGCGAAGCCCACGCCGTGCTCGTACATACCGGGGACGTCATCATGTTGATGCCGCCCATTGCTGGAGGTTGAGGCCGCATGTCGCAACTTCCCGAGCTCACGTCCGACGAGAGAGCCCGTTACGAATGGCAGCTCTGGGTCCGCGGTTTCGGCGAGCAAGGGCAGCGCCGTCTCAAAGGGACGACGGTCTTCGTTTCGCGAATCGGCGGCGTCGGAGGCGCGGTGGCGATGCAACTGGCGGCAGCCGGCGTGGGTCGGTTGATTTTGGCTCATGCGGGCGATCTGCGTCTCGATGACCTCAATCGGCAATCGTTGATGACCACGGACTGGATCGGCAAACCGCGCATCGAGTCGGCGGTCCGCCGCTTGCGGGAACTAAACCCGCATGTCGCGGTCGACACGATCGCCGAAAACGTCGACCAATGCAACGTGGAGCGGCTCGCGGGGCCGGCCGACGTGATCGTCAGCGCCGCGCCGCTGTTTGAGGAACGGTTACAAATGAATCGCGAGGCCGTGCGCCGTGGCGTGCCGCTGGTCGATTGTGCCATGTATGAGATGGAAGGGCGTTTGACGACCGTCGTGCCGGGGCGAACACCTTGCCTGAGTTGCTTGGCTCCGGAACCGCCGCCGAATTGGAAGCGAGAGTTTCCAGTATTTGGCGCCGTCGCTTCGACCGTCGGGTCGCTTGCGGCGATGGAAGTCATCAAGTTGGCGGCCGGTCTAGGCGAACCGCCGAGCGGACGTTTGCTGAATTTCGATTTGCGCAGCATGACGTTCACGACGATTACCATCGCTCGCCGCCAGGACTGCGCGGTCTGCGGACTGCTATCCCACGAGACGACTTTTTAGACGACGGCCCGAGGAATGCAATGACGAAGTTCACGGTCTGCCTCATGCTGCTTGTCGCGGGGACTGCCTTAGCGCGGGCCGAAGACTGGCCGACGTATCGCGGCGACGCCCAACGGAGCGGCTACACACCCGAGCGGCTGCCGGCCCAACTTTCGCTCGCCTGGTCATATCATCCGCTTCACCCGCCCGTGCCCGCCTGGCCGCGCGACGATCGGATGTGGTTCGACCTGGCGCCCGAAGTGGTCGAGCTCCGGCGTTCCTATGGCTGCGGACAGATCACGGCGTCGAAGCATCTGATGCTGTTTCACTCGGCAACGCTGGGGTATCAGAACTTGACGCCCAACTTCAAGGTCGAGAATTTCGGGGGTCTTCGTCCTGGCTGCTGGATCAACGCACTGCCCGTCGGAGGTTTGGTCCTCATTCCCGACGCGTCGGCCGGTTGTTCGTGCAGTTACCAGAATCGCTCGTGGATGGCCCTCGAAGGGAAGGAATGAATTGAAATCATTTCGAATTTTCGGAATGTTGCTGGTCGCCTTAGCGATTGCGTGCGCGACACGTCCGGTCGTCGCCAACGATTGGCCGATGTGGCGCTGCGATGCCGCGCGGACCGCTTCCAGCGATCAGGATTTGGCCGACGACCTTCATCTGCAGTGGGTTCGCAGGTTGCCGCCCTTGACGGTTGCCTGGCCTGACCAGGACATGATGTGGTTCGATCGCCAGTACGAGCCGGTGGTCGCTGGCCAGAGGATGTTCGTCGGCTCATCGCGAACCGACTCGTTAACGGCCTACGACACGCGCAGCGGCGAGCGGCTTTGGGAATTCCGTGCCGAAGGCCCGATCCGCCTGGCCCCCGTGGCGTGGAAGGCCAAGCTTTACGTTGCCAGCGACGACGGGCACTTGTATTGCGTCGATGCGGCGACGGGGAGTCTCCTATGGAAGCATCGCGGAGGTCCGTCGAATCGACGGGGCCTCGGCAACGAACGATTGATCTCACTCTGGCCGGCGCGCGGCGGTCCTGTCGTTGCCAAGGATACGGTCTATTATGCGGCCGGTATTTGGCCATTCATGGGCGTGTTCATGCACGCCCTCGATGCCGAAACTGGCGCGGTGCGGTGGACCAATGACGGCGAAGGATCGCGGTACATGTTGCAGCCGCATAATACGCCGTCGTTCGCCGGCGTCGCACCGCAAGGTTCGTTCGTCATCGACGGCGACCGACTGCTGGTTCCGGGCGGGCGGTCGGTTCCGGCGTGTTTCGATCGGCTGACGGGCCGATTGCTGCACTACGAGTTGGCCACGAACAACAAGCGCGGCGGCGGCAGCGCCGTCGCGGCAGGGTCAGAGATGTTCTTCAACGGTGGCTGCACGTTCGGCGCCGAGCATGGCGATATCATTGCCGACCTGACATTTGCCAACACCACGTTGCCCGTCGTGCATGAGCAGCTCGCGTACTACGCTCTCGGCAACGACGTCAAGGAAATCGAATTTGGCAAGCAGCTCTTTGAGATTCACGAGGGCAAGGATCGCAAAGGTAAGCCGATAACCATCCGCAAGCTGAACTTCAAGCCGATTTCAACGACGCCGCTCGATGCACGCGGCGACCTGATTCGCGCCGGCGAGAAGCTGCTGGGTTGCTCGGGAAGCAACGTCTTCGCGAGCGAACGAACTTCAATGGAAGCGACGCCCCGAGTTATCTGGAAGACGACGATCGATGGCACGGCCGTGCGGCTGGTCGCCGCCGACGATCGATTGTTCGTCGTCACAGCCGAAGGCGCCATCTATTGCTTCGGTGCGAACCGAGCCAACCCCGTGGAGTATCCAACCGAAGCCAAAACCCCGACGATCGATGCAGTGGCCGTGCATCGGGCAAAGTCCTTGCTCGGTGCAGCGAACGCCCAAGGCGGCTATTCCGTCGTATGGGGAATCGGCGACGGGTCGCTCGTTTTGGCCTTGCTGCGCAATAGCGACTTGAATGTCGTCGCCGTCGACCCCGACGCCGCCAAGGCGATGGCGCTGCGGACCATGCTAGTCGATGCCGGACTCTATGGCCGCCGCGCGACCGTGCTTGTCGGCACGCCCGATTCGCTGGAGCTACCGCCTTACTTTGCTTCGACGATGATTTGTGAGGATTCTGCCACCGCAGGCATCAAGCTCGCGCCGGCCCATCTCATTAAGCTCTTCGCCTCACTACGTCCGTTTGGAGGGAGCGCGAGTTTTCATCTCGACGAGGCCAATCATGGCGAGTTTGCCGCGGCCGTGCGCGACGCGAGCCTGCCAAGGGCCGAAATACGCCGCTCGAAGGAAGGCGACACCATGCTCGTCAGATCGGGTCCTCTCGAAGGCAGTGCGGATTGGACCCACGAACATGCCGACGCTTCAAACACGCGTGTTTCGCAGGATAGTCTGGTCAAAATGCCGCTTGGCATCTTGTGGTTCGGTGGACCGTCGCACGATGCGATTCTTCCTCGGCATGGCCACGGCCCGCAGCCGCAAGTCGTCGATGGCCGCGTCATCATCGAGGGCCCTGACATCCTACGGGCCACTGATGTCTACACAGGCCGACTGCTGTGGGAGCGCAAACTGCCGGGCATCGGCGCACTCTACAATAACACTTTCCACCACGCCGGTGCGAACGGCACCGGCGCCAATTACATTTCGCTTCCCGACGGCATCTACGCGATTCGTCCGCCCGGTTGCGTGCGGCTCGATCCGGCAACCGGCGCGACGCTGGCCGAGTTCCGACTTCCGACACTCGACGGCGAGCAAGCCCTGCCAGTTTGGAACTACGTGAACGTGGTCGACGATTACCTCGTCGCGGGGATCGACCTGCCGGAAAGTCTGGCCGATCCGCGCAAACGGTCCTATGAAGACGTCATCGCCAGCAAGCGGTTGTACGTCCTCAATCGGCACGACGGCCGCGTACTATGGACGCACGATGCTAAGTTTCAATTTCGCAACAATTCGATTTGTCTCGGCGGCGGACGACTCTATGGCATCGACCTGTTGAGCAACGCCGAGATCGACTTGCTGAAGCGACGTGGGAAGTTGGCCAAAGATAGCTCGAAGCTGACGGCATTCGACCTGGCAAGCGGCGAGGTTGTCTGGTCGACCGACAAAAACGTGTTCGGAACCTGGCTGAGCTATTCATCAAAGCACGACGTGTTAGTCGAGTCGGGGCGTCCGGGCGGTGATGTGTTGAAGGACGAGCCGAAAGGAATGCGGGCCTATCACGCCCGCGACGGTCGAGTGATTTGGAACGAAGGCCATAGCGGCCCGGCCATTCTGCACGGCGATCGAATCCTCGCTGGTCGTCAAAGCTGCGAGTTGCTCACCGGAAAGCTGATCCAGCGAGACGATCCCCTGACGGGTCGACACGTCGAGTGGACCTGGAAGCGCAATCACGGCTGCAATACGCCGCTGGCTTCGCAGCACTTGCTGCTGTTCCGTTCCGGCGCTGCCGGGTATTGCGACCTGTCGAACGATGGCGGCACTGGCAATTTCGGCGGCTTCCGTTCGAGTTGTTCGAACAATCTGATCGCGGCGGGCGGCGTGCTGAGCGTTCCCGACTATACGCGCACCTGCACGTGCGACTATCAGAACCAATCGTCGCTGGCCCTGATGCACATGCCGGATGTCGAAGTTTGGACTGAGTTTCCGTTAACCGAAGACAAGAACGTGCGGCATCTGGCGCTGAACCTTGGTGCTCCCGGTTGCCGCAGGGCCGACGACGGCACGCTGTGGCTCAGCTCTTTTTCCGGCGCCGAAATCGAGTATAACGAACCCGGTTATTACTGTCGCCATTCTTCCGTCGTGCGTGGCGACGGCAAGCTCAATTGGGTGGCGGCGTCGGGCTGCCGAAGCATCCGGCGATTGACGATCGATCCGCGGCGCAGCGAACCCAGTAAATTCACGGTGCGGCTGCATTTCTGCGATCCCGATAACGACCAAATTGGCAAGCGCATGTTCGACGTGACGTTGCAGGGCAACAAGGTGCTCGAAAGTTTCGATCCTGTCGCGGCCGCCGGAGGCATTCTCCGGCCGGTTGTTAAGGAGTTTCACGGTGTGCAGCTAGACGGCGGAAAGCCACTCATCGCGGAGTTCGTCTCTCGTTCGACGTTGCCGCCCGACCCAACGACCACTCCTCTTTTGTGCGGCATCGAGTTGATCTTGGAATAACGGCGATCCGCTCTCCTGGAAAAGGGTTCATCCAATGAAGTCGATTCACTTGGTTGTCCTCATGCCGGCCATGTTCTGGTCGACGATTGTTGTCGCCCGGGCCGCCGATTGGCCGATGTATCGCGGAGGTGTCGAGCACCACGGAGCTTCGCCCGAGAAGCTCTCGATGCCGCTCGCCGTCCATTGGGATTATGCGGCGCCAGCCAAACCGCGCAAAGGTTGGGCCGGTGAAGACGGCAAAGCCTTCGAGCAAAAGGTCATCATCGAACGCGTGAAGTTCGACGACGCACTCCACGTGACCGTCGCCGGCGATCGCCTCTACTTTGGTTCGTCGGTCGATCACCAGGTCCATTGCCGTCGCGCCGATACGGGGGATCCGATCTGGACCTACTTCACGGGCGGGCCGGTGCGGCTGGCTCCGACGGTCGCTGACGGTCGCGTCTATTTCGGCTCGGACGACGGCTATGCGTATTGCCTTGAGGCGGCGACTGGCAAGCCGGTTTGGAAGCGGCGCGCCGGCCCGCGCGACGAGTGGATGCTGGCACGTGGTGAAATGATCAGCCGTTGGCCGATCCGCACCGGCGTGTTAGTCGCCGACGGCACGGCCTACTTCGGCGCGGGTCTGTTTCCACACGAAGAGGTGTATCTCTACGCCGTCGATGCGGCCGATGGTCACATCGTGTGGCGGCGCGACAACATCAGCCACGGTGACGCGGGTCGGAACGACCTTTCGCCGCAGGGGTACTTGCTGGCAACCGATGAGTTGCTGATCCTTCCCTCGGGCCGGTCTTTGCCGGCTGTTATCGACCGAAAGACCGGTGAGTTGGTGCACAAGCGAAATACCAGCCGGAATGAAGTGGGCGGCGTTGTCGGCGGCACCGAAGCATTGCTGGCCGACGGGCAGATCTACAGTTGGGGCGCTCATCATATTTTTGCGATGGATCAGAAGACTGGCGACGCCGGCTTCGGCTATTTCGAGGGTCGTCAGATGGCCGTCGTCGACGGGGCAGCCTATGTGGCGAATGGCGTCAAACTGTCGCGCCTCGATCGCCTGGCCTACGCGGACTCGAGCCGCAAGCTCCAAGCCCTGCAACTAAAACTCGCGGCCGAATCGAAGACGGTCCGCGACGGAGGCGCCAAAGTAGACGAGGCCAAAGGCCGATTGGAGAAGTTGCTCAAGGAGCGGTCGCAGTTTCGCCACAATGGCGTCGTCTGGTCGACGCCCGACACGAACGAGTCGTCGCTCATCGTAGCGGGCGACACGGTGCTCGTCGGCGGACGCGATATCGTCACCGCCTACGACGCCTCGACGGGCAACAAGACGTGGTCGGCTCCCGTCGAGGGTGAGGCTCGCGGTCTGGCCGTCGCCGACGGGCGGCTCTACGTCAGCACGACGGCGGGACGGATCACCTGTTTTGGCGCGGCTGCGGCCAAGCCGAGTCCCGTTGTGGCATCCGCTGTCACCGATCCGTTTCCGCAAGACGAATTGACCAAGCTGTATGCCTCGGCGGCCGACGAAATACTGCGGCGCAGCGGCGTCAAAGCAGGCTTCTGCCTGGTCATCGGCAACGAGCAAGGCCGACTTGCTTATGAGATCGCACGGCGCAGCGACCTGCGGATTTATGCAATTGAGCTGGATGAGGCCAAAGTGAACGACGCGCGGCGAGTCTTAGCGGCCGCCGGCTTGTACGGGCATCGCATAACCGTGCATCACGCCGATTTCGCCGACCTTCCTTACTCGAACTACTTTGCAAACCTAATTGTTTCCGACACGCTAATGACCAAGGGTGAACTGCCCAATGCGGCGCCCGCTGTTGTCGCCAGGCATCTTAAGCCCGTCGGCGGTGTAATTTGTCTGGGCCGACCGGACCAGGCCGCGGGCAAACCAGTGACTGCCGACACGCTGACGCGTTGGTTGACCAGGACCGAGCTGGACAAGCAAGCAACGATCAAGAGCGAAGGATCGTGGGCTGTGCTGACGCGCGGAGGCCTCCCCGGCGCCGGGAACTGGTCACATCAATACGGAGACTCGGGCAACACGGCGTCGAGCCAGGAGCAACGGGTCCGCGGCGGCCTGGGCGTGCTTTGGTTTGGCGATCCCGGTCCGACGATGATGGTCAATCGTCACGATGGAGCGGTCGGCCCATTGGCCCTCAACGGTCGCCTGGTGGTGCAAGGCGAAGAAACCGTCATGGCTTACGACGCCTACAACGGGCAGTTCCTCTGGGAGTTCAAGAACGCCGACGCCGTGCGGACGGGCGTCTTCAACAACGAGAACCCCGGCAACCTTGCCGGCGGCGACACGAGCGTTTTCATGTTTGACGGCGATCGGTGCTTCGAGATCGACCTGAGTTCCGGCGCGCTGCGGCGTGTCCATCGATTGCCACCGGCCGTTGACGACACAACGCACCAATGGGGCTATATCGCCTATCGCGACGGCTTGCTCTTCGGAACCGCGACGGTTCGCGGTGAAATCGAAGCAGCCCGGCGCCGTCGTGGTAAGACGACCAACGACGCCACCGACATGATCTTCGCGATCGACACCCGTAATGGCGAACACCTGTGGCAACATCAGGGTAAAAGCATTTCACACCATACGGTCGCACTGGGTCCCGATCGGCTGTTCTTCATCGACAGTTCCATCACGAGTGAGCAACGGGCGATTCTATTACGGAATGATAAGACCCCTCTGAAGAAACTCACGCCCGAGAAAGCCAAGAAGGAAGAAGAACGATTGAAGGCAATCGATCTCCGCTTCGCCGTCGCCTTGGATGCCAAGACGGGCAAGCAACTCTGGGCGTTGCCCGTCGATGTGACCGATTGCAGTGAGATCGGCATCGGCGGCGGCAAGCTGACGATGATGTACGACAAAGGCGTCCTACTGCTATGCGGCGCCAACGCCAACGGCCACTACTGGCCGCAGTTCCTGGCCGGAGATTTCTCGCGGCGGCGGCTGGTCGCACTGGGGGCCGACGGCCGCGGGGTTCTCTGGAACAAAGACGCCAACTATCGCCATCGGCCGATCATTGTCGGCGATCGTGTTTTTGCCGAGCCCTGGGCGTTCAATCTCTATTCAGGCGAGCAGCAAATGCGGCTCAACACGGTCACCGACAAGCCCGAGCCGTGGAGCATCATGCGCACTGGGCACCACTGTGGCATGATCACCGGATGCGAGAACATGCTCTTCTTCCGTAGCGGCTTTACCGGCTTCTACGATCTAACGGCCGACGTCGGGGCGCAACACTTTGCCGGACATCGTCTCGGCTGTTGGATCAACGCCGTGCCCGCCAACGGCCTGGTAATGATCCCCGAGGCGGGCGCCGGCTGCGTTTGCCTCTTTTCCATCGAATCGACCGTCGTGTTCGAGCCACGCGAACCGCGCCGGCCCTGGGCCATCTACAGCTCCGTCGGCGCACTGACGCCTGTAAAGCACCTGGCCGTAAATCTCGGGGCCCCCGGAGACCGACGCGACGCCCGCGGAACGGTTTGGCTAACCTACCCACGGCCCAAGCCCTATCGCGAGACAGGTCTCGAAACGAAGTTGAACGTCGATGTAAAGTTTCTAAAAGAGGGCGGGTTTGCGGCCGTGAATGAAGAATCCACGCCGATCGCGGGCGGCGAAACGCCGTGGGTGTTTACTTCCGCGGCCCGCGGACTGACGGAATGCTCAATTCCGTTGCGAGGTCCCGGCGACAAGCCCGCCGACTACGACGTGACGCTCTACTTTGCCGACGTCGAGAACGATTCCGCCGGCCGCCGCGTCTTCAATGTGAGAATTCAGGGGCGCGAGGTCGTGCAGAACTTGGATATCGTCGCCGAAGCCGGCGGGGGCAACCGGGCGCTGGTCCGCCGAATCAAAGGCGTACGCGTCGCCGACAAACTGACGATCGAGCTCGTGCCGAAGTCCCCCGACGTCTCGCTCAAGGAGATGCCGATTCTGAATGCCGTCGAAATCACCTTGAGCGATGTCGCGACGACGACGAAACCGATGGGCGCCCCGCGTGACAGCCAGTTTGACAGTGAGTGAAATCCGTTGGAGTTGGAGTGGCGCTAACGTGGTATGCCTTTTGCCGCGACACCAGATCAGGATCGAGATCGATTCCGCGGTCACCTTCAAACTCGGCCGAACAAGAGTTCGACATGCATCTTACGGCCATCGGCCGCTGCGGGCTCCCGTTCGGAGCAACCTCTGGATGAGCGACAGCCAAAACCACCCGAGCGGCATGCCGCCCACGATTTGAGCTGGTATCACGTATCACGCTATATAGTGCGTCGCCACTCTCGACGCATTGAATGAGCCGAGCAAGCCGTTCCCTCGTCCACGCTTGCTGCCCAAATCAACGTCGAGTGCAGTTAGCGTTGGTTTCGTTGTTCTATAAAGCACGACCAGATAACGCCTTACGCAACTAGGGTCGTTTAGGGGGACTTCCATAAGGTGAGCTTATCGAGCTGCCCGTCAGAGGCCAATGCCGGTTGCGACCCAGGCGACCTATCGCGAGGCGGTCGATTTGTTGATTTTCCGTAAGATTTCCGTTCAGATTCGTCCGCCATCGGATGTTAGATTGCGTGCCGTTCTAGCGCGCGGGCAGCGCTAGAGCCCAGCCATCGAGCAGGGATTTGCATGGAGCCCCTCCGCATGACCAAATCGACCGAAGCGATGCCGCAGGCTGGCTTTGTCGAAGCCTTTCTCCGGCATCAGCGGTCGATCCATGCCTTTATCCTGCAGTTCGTTCACGACTACAACGACGCCGAGGACCTGTTGCAGCGCACGGGTCTGGTCATTTGGCGGAAATTCGACCAATACGAGCCCGGCACTGATTTTTTGGCCTGGGCGCGTCAGATCGCCAAGTTCGAGGTCTTAAGCTACCTCAAGGCGGCCAGTCGAAGCCGCGTCTGCTTCAGCACCGAGACGATTGAATTGCTGGCGGATGAGTCCGACGAAGTCGATGCCAGCGAGTCGCACCACGACGCGTTGCGCCTTTGCTTGGAAGGACTTCGGTCGACTGATCGCGAGCTCGTTCGTCGCTGCTACGAGGCGCACGGCACCATCCAGCAAGTTGCGATCGAAATTGGTCGCTCGGCCGATGGCGTCTACCATTCGTTGCACCGGATAAGGCAAGCCCTGCTGCGGTGCATTGACCGGCGGATCACGGAGGCAGCACGGTGAAGAACGAATACCCGGAATACAACCCAAGATTGGCCGAGCTTATCGAGCTCGTCGTCGATGGGGCTGCCACCAACGACTCGATAAGGCAGCTTGAGACGCTGTTGCACGACGATCCAGACGCGAGGCGCTATTACCGCCGCGTGATGGAGTTGCACGCCGGCCTGCGCTGGGTGCATCGAGTCCCGCGGCCCGCGGCCGATTTGCCCACGCAGCCTCCGACAGCAGGTATTTCAGCGCCGGGCCATGCTCCTGGCATTCACGGGGTTGCGGACGTCGGCGATGCCGCGTCGATCGAAGGTACGCCAGGCACAGTGTTATCCTCGGCGATACCCAAGGATGCGGCACCGGTCAGCAGCGTCACGTTTCTTGGCTCACCCTCGACGTCTTCGAACTTGGGGACTCGCCTGCTCGGCTTTGGCCTGTTCGCCTCGGCGATCGCCCTCGCGTTCTTTTTTGCTTCTCCGCGCGACCGAAAGCCTAACGATGCCGACGCTCCTCCGCCGGCAGTGGCCGCAGCGCAGCCGGTGACTGTCTTTCGGCTCGATTCGGGCACCGCGGAAGTGGCGCTCGCCAATACCGGCTTAGTGGTCATCCAGGGCCCCGCAGAGTTTGAGCTGCTCAGTCCCATGCGTGCCCGGCTGATCACGGGCCGCATTCGCGTTCGCATCACCGAGAAAAGCGCGCGGGGATTCGTCGTCGAGACCCCCAACGGCGAGGTCACGGATCTGGGCACGGAGTTTGGCTTGGACGCCTCGTCGGGTAAAGAAACGGGCGTCGTCGTCTTCGAGGGCGCCGTGGACCTGCGGGTGACGAAGAAGCGCACGGCCGGAACGCCGTTGCATTTGGAGCATCTCGTTCAAGGCGACGGCGTGTTTGTGAACGATCGCGGCGATCTGCGTCGATTCATGTCGTTCGCCGCGGGCGATTTGCCCGCCTTCGGAAAAACCAGCGCGCCGACGGACAATTACCTGCCCGTGATCGTGGGTGTCCGCGACAATTTGCGGACTTCCGACACTAAGCGATTCTACGAGATCGTCCACCGAGGCATGCGCGAGGATGCACGGGCATACGTCGACCGCCAAGAACATGAATGGAACGGACTCGACGCGCGGGGCATGCCTGCCTATTTGATCGGCGCGGACTATATCAAGCCGTTCAACGACGACAAACTTCGCCGCGACGTGGAGATCACGGTCACGCTTGGGCGGCCGGCCAGGCTGTTTGTTCTGTTCGACGTTCGCGTGCCGGTGCCCGCCTGGCTCAGTAAGTCGTTTCGCAATACGGGCGACAAGCTGGGCATGGACAACGGTCGGATTTACGACGAGCAGGGCGTTCTGGTCATCGACAGTCGTCGAGGCGACGGTCCGGGTCAGGGCATCGAGGACACTGTCTGCGTTTGGGAGCGCGTCGTGACCGAGCCCGGAGAGATCACGCTGGGGGCGAATGAAACCGAAACGCGTTACTCGGCGATGTACGGCATTGTCGCGGCGCCGCTCGAATCCGGGGCCCCACAATCAATCAATCCTGCAAGCACCGAAGGTCGAGGAACGCCCGTGAGATGACGAGTTGGCACGCGATCGAGGACTGTTGAAGAGGTGCTCGAGAGTGTTTACGATTAAATGTTGCGCGGCGCGCGCAAGAGATGCTTGGCCGATTTTTCACGATCGATCGACATCCCCTTACCTTGATTCCTTGCTAAAGACTGGGGAGCACCCATGAATAGAACATTACGAGTTGCGTCGAAGTCGCTGGTGTGCTGCGTTGTGTGCGGGTTGGTGTTGTTCGGGGCGGGGCAGGCCCGGGCCGTGGTGAAATTTGGGGTGAACTTTCAGTCGGACGTCTACGATGAGAATCACGTAACTCATCCCATCGACGCCTCGATCGCCGGATTTGCTTCGGCATTCGGCGTCCCCGCGGCCGATTGGATTGAACCCGGAGTAATTTTCGGAGAATTGCCGTCAACGCCGTTCAGCACGCCGACCATGAGCGGGGCGACCGTCAACCTCTCCGCTAGCAACTACCTTTTGGGACGAGGTTACACCAACGGCGCTATGATCCACTACGGCGATCCGATTCTCGACCCCACCAGGTCGGGAACGGCCGGTCCGCAAACGGGTGAAGAAGCGGTCTTGGCTTCGTTCATCTTCGCGATCTCGGAAGAGGAAGCCCCGGGGCTGGGAGCCGACGCGCACGTGACGTTCACCGGACTCGCCGCCGTGGCGGCCGCCGCCGGCGTCCCGTTAAATTATAAGGTCAGCGTCCTTTCGACCTCCGAATGGCACGCTGAGTTTTTCTCGCCCGCGATCATTACCGACAATGCCGCGCATACGCAAACCGTCGATATCATCCCCATTCCAGGCTCCGAAGTGCGCTGGTCCACGAGCGCCCGCAACTTCCTGCGCTACGTCGGCAACGGAGGACGCGGCGATTCGAACCCGATCTTCACGGGCGATACGGTCGATATTTCCGTTGTCGGCAGGAATGAGACTATAGATTCCGTCGATCGAAACTTGTATGGTCGCTCGAATATTGCGGGCGTGATCGTCGAGTTCGTGCCGGCCGCTGGCTCTTCAGTACCCGAGCCCTCCACGTTCGTTTTACTCGGTCTGGGCGGCCTGATGGGCTGTGTGGCTGCCTGGCGACGCCGGGCGCGGGTAGCCGCCGTTGCGGTTGCCACCCTGTGTGTGTTCGGATCGTCGGCGATGGACGCCAAGGCGGTCTCGATTGGCGCGCATTGGGCCGGAAATCTCAATGCCTTTGGTCCCTATAGCCTGACCACGGGTGGTCCTTGGAGTACGCCTGCCTATCCGTCCGCATTTGGCGTCACCGCGAACAATTGGTTCGAGCCAGGGGCCGATCCGAGCGCCGCGGCGACGGCTTTCTCGCCGGCCGCGGGCGGGACGATTAATGTGGCCTGGCAGTCGTCGTATCCCGATGGCCACGGAAGCGAAGGCACCTACGTGGCCTACGGCTACGCGCACGCCAATATGGGATTGCCCGGTGAGCCAGCGAACGGCGATGGCTTTGCCGGCGCTCCGCAAAGTGGTGAGGAGGCCGTTTTGGCCGGCGGTTTATACGCGTTATCGACCGCCGGTGGTGATGCCGTGGATCGACCGATCACGGTCACGATCAGTGGATTGGGCAGCGTCGCCACGGCCAGCGGCGTCCCGCTCTCTTACAAGGTTCACCTGATGGCTTCTTCCCACTACGAAGCGCAGGTGTTCACGCCGGCCACCGTTGCCGACAACAATGCGCATTCGGAAACGCTGAACTTCAGCGTGTTGGCATTTCATCCGCGCTGGAACACTGTGCTGCGTTCGTCGGGCGGAACGGCAGATTCAACGACCGTTTTCAATGGTGACTCATTGACGATCACGCTCACCGGTGCGGACGAGTACAATAAATCGGCTCTGGCGCCAGGCGATGTGAATTCCGATGGAATTGTGAATATTTTCGATATCAATTTTGTGTCGTCCAATTGGAATGGCCCTGGCCCTGCGGGCGACGCCAATGGCGACCATATCGTGAATATTTTCGACATTAACCTGATCAGCTCGAATTGGAACGCAACTGGCTCCGGCCAATTGCAATATGGTCGCACGGCCCTTGCGGGCGTGTCCATCGAGTTCGTCCCCGCCGCGACAACAGCAGTGCCCGAGCCGCAAACCTTCGCGCTCGGCGCGCTAGCGGCCTTGGGAGGCATGGTCGTGGTGTATCGCCAACGGAGGGGATAGCTCGAACGGCGAGTTTTGCGTAAAGATGGTGTCATGGACTCTCGTTGAGAAACTTCCGGCCGCTCCGCACGAGGCGGAGCGGCCGGGATATTATGCCGCGGGCAGGAGCTCGTCGCGCGGTTTGTAACGACTCGGCTAGGAAAGGGATTTGATCATGCTCGTAACTCGGAATAGCGCATCGGCCCCGTGCCGCGTTCGCGCGGCTAGACGCGGATTTACTTTAGTTGAATTACTGGTCGTGATTGCCATCATCGGCATCCTGATTGGGCTCTTGTTGCCCGCCGTGCAGGCGGCGCGCGAGGCCGCGCGCCGCACGACATGCACGAACAATCTTAAGCAGATGGCGCTGGGCATGTTGAACCATCAAGATGTACACAAGCACATGCCCACGGGCGGCTGGTGTTGGTTGTGGGTCGGAGACCCTGACCAGGGCTACGGTCGCGCCCAGCCGGGGAGTTGGAGTTACAACATTCTGGAATACATCGAACAAGGAAATCTGCGCCAATTGGGTGCGGGCAGCAGCGTCCTCGAGAAGCGCAAGGGATTGGGGAAGGTGGTTTCCACTCCCTTGCCCAATTTCATGTGCCCTACCCGCCGGACGTCGCCGATAGCAGGCTACTCGTACTCGTATACCGTTGCTAACGCGACTACCGATCAGCCGCTTTCCAAGACAGACTACGCCGCCAATGGGGGATCGATTTCCAGGCCCGGCACGGCCTTCGTTTTCACGCCCTCGGCGGGCACCGCGGTGGGCATGTTCGCGGCGCTCGAAGCAGGCACCGTGAAGTGGCCCACGGAGTTCAGCAATGTCTGCAACGGAACCACGTGCATCGCCAAGTCCATACGCCTCGAGGAAATCACCGACGGACTGAGCAACACGTTCTTGGTCGGCGAAAAGCTCATCGACCTCGACAATTATGAAGCGGGCGGAGACGCCGCCGATAACGACGCCACCCTGGTCGGTTACGATTGGGACAACATTCGCTTTGCCGAGGGGCTATTGCTTCAGGATCGGCGCGGTTTCGGCGATCCCTATCGTTTTGGCAGCAGTCACCCCGCGGGCGTCGGTTTCGCGTTCGGCGACGGCAGCGTGCGGAGGATCTCGTTTCAGGTCGACCTGAAGACGTTTCAACGCCAAGCCATGCGTGCGGATGGCGAGCCGATCGCCGATGGCACTTTGTAAAGTTGGGCGCAGAGAGTGGCTAACGGCGCGTCTAGAAATCGTTTGAGCAGTTTTTGAGCCACGGATCAAACCCGGATTTAAGGAAATCGATTGAACCGCGGATGAACGCCGATAAACGCGGATATGAAGTCTGGGGCGTCCATTGAAATCCGCGCAAGGCGCGTGCAAATTCAACGTTTGTAGTACGGATTTAAGGAAATCGATTGAACCGCGGATGAACGCGGATATGAAGCTTGGAACAAGAAACCCAATAGTCTCGTCCGTCGTCATCCGCGTTGATCGGCGTTCATCCGCGGTCTTCAATTCCTTCTTCAATTCCTTCTTCAATTCCTTCTTCAATTCCTTCTTCAATTCCTTCTTCAATTCCTTCTTCAATTCCTTCTTCAATTCCTTCTTCAATTCCGTGTTCAATCCGTGGCTACTCGAACAGGTTATTCATGTGCGGGTCCTAAATCGCATACTCGGATTCAGCCCGCCACACCATTCACACCAGCACTCGTAAACAGAGACTGACTTTTGTCGATGCATAACATGCGGAATATCATCGCTGGCCGGAAACTATCAGGACTGCTCTGGGGAGCGTTGCTATTCGGCGCCGGTTGCACGCAGGCGCCTTCCCGGCTCGTCCAGGCAACCTTCAACCCCGACGCCGGCAAGGCCGCGGTCGAGAAGTACGACGCCAATGCGGACGGACAGATCGGCGGCGATGAATTGACCAAGGTTCCTGGAGTGAAATCGGCCCTCGCGCGCGTCGATACGAACGGCGACAAGCAAGTCAGCGCCGAAGAGATCGACGCCCGCATTGAAGCCTGGCGGCAGTGGAAAACGGCCATTACGGCCGTGCGGCTCTATTTTAAGATCGACGGGCAACCGCTCGTTGGCGCCAAGGTTACGCTCGTGCCCGAGGGCTTCGTGGGAGACGCGGTCAAGCCGGCCACAGCGACGACGAATGACTCCGGCCAGGCAATTCCCTACGTCTCGGAAAAGCCGGAAGAGCAGGGCGTGCAACCAGGTTTCTACCGGATCGAGGTTTCGCGACAAGACGGCGGCGGTAAGGAGCTCATCCCCGCCCGCTACAACTCAGCGACCGAATTGGGGATGGAGGCCGGTCCGGGTTCGCCAGAGATTTTCGGCGTGACGATCGATCTGCGTAGCCGGTGAGAATTCATGCGGGCCCTTTCCGCAGATTAAGAAGTGCTGCAACGCGATTGGCGATATTTTTTTCATCCGTGACAAGCAAAAAGGAGGGACGCTCGTGAGTCAGATTTTCAACTCAGGAAGACGTGCGTGCATGGCAGCGGCGGCAATCGCGGCGATGGCCTGGCTGGCGCAATCCAGCAGTGCGGGATCGCTGGGAATCAATTTTCAAGCAAACAATTTTGGCTTCGGCCCCTACAGCGTCAGCGCCGAGGTTCCCGCCTCGGCCTGGGGCGATGTTGACCTATCCGCCGGACGAATGACCGTCGTGAGTCCCAAGACGGAGCACCACGTCGGCCACGAAAGCCGGGTCGTGCCGATCTTCCCGGAACTGCGCCCAAACATCGAGAAGGCCTACAACGAAGCACAGGCGGCCGTAGGCGACGATGCGGTACCTTCCCCGGATAGTCCGCTAGTGATGCGGGCGCGCGGAGCAGGTGTCAATCTGCGGACCCAGCTTGAGCGCATCGTCAATCGCGCCGGTCTCGAATCGTGGCCCAAGCTATTTCATAACCTGCGGGCGACTCGACAGACTGAACTTGCCGCAGACTTTCCGCAGCACGTCGTTTGCCAATGGATCGGCAATAGCGAAGCGGTCGCGATGGAACATTACCTGCGCGTGACCGATGCAGACTTCGACAAGGCTTTGCAATGTGACGACGCTGCGCGCTCTAGAAGCGCGCGCGAACCACGGCGCACGGCCGCGCACGAAGACCAAAATGGGACAAGTGCGCTAGAAAGCCCCGAGTATGCGCAAGTGTGCGCACGTTCAGTACCCCCACGGGGAGTCGAACCCCGGTTTTCGGGCTGAGAACCCGACGTCCTAGGCCTCTAGACGATGGGGGCGAGCGTCAAAATAAAAAAACTATCGACGAGTTTCAGGCGACGACAATTCAACCGACAACTACCAAAGCGACGACGATCGGCAGACGTTACATGGCGGCATGGAAAGCCATGCCATCCGTGACTTCCGATTGCCTTTCAGGACTCATTACGGCTGTTCAAAAACTACAAACAGATTCGTACCCAACCTGCCGCTGGCTGTCAATCGCTAACGCGAAGCGTGGCCGACGAGATCACCGCCGTTCTGGGCTGAACTCACTTGGCTGAGATCACATTGCGGAGCTCACCGCCGTTCTCGGCTGGGCAGCAGCCCGTTGTCGCGGCCTGGTGGGACGCCACTTCCAGAACTACGCACGGCGCCGCTCTCAGGGCTATTGGCAGGGCCGCTTCCTAGACCGCCCACCGGGTCGGGGCCGAAGTCCTCGTCGCTGGGCATCTGCTTCAGAAAATCGTCCAGATCGCGTTTCGCCTTCTCTTTGACATGCTGCCGGCTTTGGGCCAAAGACTGTTGAACCATCCAGCCCACGCGGCGGTCGACCCTGCGATCGCGCAATGGCGGCAACTCGTCCAAAGTTTGCGCGGCCTTCAGGTGGTCGCGCTCGATCGAAAGCACCAGGCTCTTGCCCGCCAAACCGAATGACTTCGATTCAATTTCATCCGAATCGGCAAGCTGCTCGAATAGCTTCAGTGCGTCCTGGGGACGATTCTCAGTCGTCAGATATAGCCACGCCAATTCCTGCTGTGCCCGAGGCACATAGACGGGATCCTTGGGAAACTCCTTAATGACGCTTTGGTACCAGGCTTCACTATTCGTCGGCGCAAGCTGCGCAAAAATGAACTGCTTCGCGGCGGTTTCATACTTCGGGATCCCTTCCTTTCCCGTGTCGGCCAGCAGAAAGGGCTCGCGATTGAACCAGGCCAGCCCGCCGCCCGCGAAGAGCGCCGCAAGACACGCGATCGCCAAGACCAGCGGCCGCCGGCGCACGGTCCGCATGCCCGTGGTCTTCATCAGTGCGTCGAGCCGCTGGGTCGCTTCGCCGCGTTCCGAGAGCGGTTGCGTGTCGATGTCGGCCAGATCGGAGCCGTCGTCGGGCCAATCGCCGCCATCTTCCTCCAACCGCAAGGCACGCAGGTCGCGCAGCAGGTCGCGCGACGTGGCGTAGCGGTGCTCCGGGTCCTTGGCCAGCATCTTGTGAACGATGCGCGACAGGGCGACGGGCAGATCGGGACGTTGGTTCTCCAGGCGATCGGGCTGCGACTTCAAGTGCTGCAAAGCGACCGACAACGCCGTATCGCCGCGAAAGGGCGTGACGCCCGCCAGCATCTGGTAACACGTGACGCCAAAGGAATAGATGTCGCTGCGAGGATCCAGCGGCCGGCCCTCGACCTGCTCGGGGCTCATGTATAACGGCGTGCCCATCGTGACGCCGACCTGCGTGAGGTTCAACGCGGCGCCGTCACCGGCCAGGCGGGCGAGGCCGAAATCGGCCACCTTCACCTCGCCGGTGCGGGCTAACATGATGTTTTCGGGCTTGATGTCGCGGTGAACGATGCCTTGCCCCGCGGCTTTATTCAAGGCCGCGGCAACTTGCCGCATGATGGTCACGGCCATCCGCAGGTCGGGCGGGCCACGGCGGGCCGTCCATTCGCGCAGGTTCTGTCCCTGCACATATTCCTGGGCGATGTAGTGGATTCCGTCGACGCAGCCGACCTCGTGAATTTGCACGATGTTTGCATGCACGAGTGAGGCCGCGGCCTGGGCCTCGTTGTGGAATCGCTTGACGTAAGTCTCGTCCTTGGCCAGGTCGCTCTTGAGCACCTTGATGGCCACCTGACGACGGAGCGAGCCTTGCTCGGCAAGGTAGACGTCGGCCATGGCGCCGCGGCCCAGCCGCCGCAGCAGATGAAAATCTCCGAGTTGACGACCGCACAGGTCGGTCTCGGTATTGTCGGTGGGCGGGTTGGGTGCGGCGTCGGTCATCGAATCTGGCCCGGAGCTGAGCGTGAGTTGTCACGAATCACTGCGCTTAAGTATGAGCGCGTGGGGAGCAAATGACAACAATGGGAAAGTATTGTCGGGCAGGACGCTCCGCTTCGCGTCGCGGCTAACCGGGAAAGTAAACTCGCTTTTAAACGCTATTTCTTTACCGGCCATTTCAGTTGACGATGCAAAAAGTCGAAAGTCCCCACGCCGTGGATCGTGTGCGGGCCGTCGAAGAACTCGATCTCGGTCCGCTCGGGAATTTTCAGATCGGAGTAGAGCTGGCGGACTCGGGCGTATTCGTAGGCCACCCATTGGTCGGGGGCGACTCCATCATCGTGCCCTCGCTCGACCATGAAGGGTCGCGGTGCAATCAGCCAGGCCATTTCGGCATAATTGAAAGTGTTGCCCAAGTCGAACTCGAACATTTCGTATTCCCCGGTATTGATGTAGCTGTAGGGACTGCGGGCCGAAGCATTCTTCCAGATCCACTCGTTGAAGTCGGCCGAACAGATCGAAAGACAATACCGCTCGACCAGTGACGGCACGCGCATGGCCGACTTGCCGCCGTACGACAATCCGTAGAAAGCGATCCGCTGGGGGTCGACAAACGGCAAGCTCGCCAGCCAATCGGTGGCCTGCTGATGCTGCGGAACGATGATCGAGAACAATGATTTGCCCAGTGGATTGGCTTTGCGCTGTAAGGTGCGGAAGCGGTCCTCGAAGATATACGGATTCTGCGGTGCGTACGTGATAAAGCCTCGTTCCGCCAACCGCACGGCGTACTGGTTGTACGCGGGATTGTTGACCTTGGGATCCGCGACAAATTGTGGGCGACCTTCCAAGCCATGCTGGCAAACGACGACTGGTCGTTGCTCACCATCTTTCATTCCCTTGGGTACGAGCAGAATTCCATAGGCGAACACGTTGGGAAACACGTCCATCATGACTTCGTAGCCCGTATAGGAAGCTTCGTCGTACACCTTGCGCGTGCGAACATTGGGCGGCAAGAGCGGACGCTCGAAGCGGCCAATGACGTCGTCGTAGAAGTGTTTGCGATAACGGGCCGTGGACTCTTGCCACTTGTCGACCGAGCGCGACTTACGATCGGCATCGGTCCAAAACTTCGCACGGGTGTATTCGGCCTCGCGCAGTAGTTGCTGCGTGTGGTCGACGAGTTGATCGAGCTGCCGCTTCGTCCGCGGCGCCGGGTTGAAGTCCTGTCGATCGTGCTTCGGCTGGGCCGCCCGTGGAACTAGCTTTGCATTGGCAACGAGCGCGGTAAGGAACTGTTGCAGCGCCGTCTCGCTTCCAGGCGGTCCGTTGCCGTCGCCGCTGGAAACAACCTTGGGCGACCACTGCGTGCCCACGAGCGCCGACGCGCGTTTGGCTTCGGCTTCGACGCTTGCCAAGGAAGGTGTGACGATCCTACCGGGCGCGGCGCCGCCGATGCCCGGTTTGGCCGCGGGCGGGCCCGAAACTTCGGGCGTGCGGCAGGCCTCGACGACGAGCGGGCGCGGCGCGACGAGCGTGGCCAATTCCGCATCGCCAAACTGGTCCAAGAGGCCGAACACGTTGCGGTAGATCGGCTCCTGCCAAACATTCTCGCGCGGCCCGAAATATCCGCTGGTGCAAACCACGTCGATCGTCGGATCGAGCGCGGCCGCGTAGAGCGCGATGAGCCCGCCTTCACCGTAGCCGACCACGCCAATCTGCGTATCGGCGACCGTGAGCGTGTCGGTATCCCCGACCGTGTAAAACCAATCCACGAGCGCCAGTACCTTTTGAACCTCATAGCCGACGACGTGCCGGCCGAGCTCGTAGGCATGGCGATAAACGAACTCGCGATGCGGTTGGTTGGTCGCACGCGTTCCTCCTGCCCCTAGGGAGTACGTGCTCGCCCGGTCGATCAGCATTGGAACGACGACCCGGCATCCGCTTTCGGCCAGGCGGCGCGCGAACTGGGCCTCGGGCGCGATGCCCGGCGTCAGGCCGGCGAGCATTTCCGGCGTTTGATCGGCGTCGGGCAATGCGACGACATTGGCGATCGGCTTCTTGCCGATGGGCTTGAGCAACAGGCCTTCGCCGTCGACTCCTGGCAGTACCGCCCAGCGAATGGCATAGACTTCAAAACCTTCGCCGCGTCCCACTAGGGCCGGCTGCGCCGTGGTGGCGACATACTCCAAGCCAGTCAGCGGCAAACGCGTACCAACGGCCCCAATAATCCGGGCCAGCCGAGCGCGATTGGGACCGACCGAAGCGTTGTACTTCTCCGGCGATGACGGATCGCGCTTCCAGTGGCGACTACGAAGTTCGACCGAGGCGGCCAGTTCGCCCAGCAAAAAACGATCAATGCCGTCGACCATTTGCGAGGCAAGATCGCCCTCGGTTTCAAGCAACTTAGTGCCCGACAGCGGTTCGCCGGCCCATGCCGAGCCCGAACCGCACATGGCGGCCATCACGGTGGCCACGAACCAGATCGCCGGACCGGTGATATGCGATCGGCAAGTCAACTTCGGACTCGGTTGGCGGAGGGAATTGGCCGGCATTGTTGGGAACCTGGGGCTGGGGGTCAAACGTCGAGCCAGGAGTGACTTGGCCTGCCTGGCGGGGTGCTCTCACTATATTCGCACCGTGGGCCTGGGCAACCGATTGGGGGTGCGACTGCCACCCTCTAAGCCCCGAAGGCGCTGGCTTTAAAGTCAGAAATTCCCAAGATTTCCTCCGGCCTGGCGAAACCCTGTGGTCTTTGAGGGGTTTAGGTGCGTGTGGG
>Ga0163144_10008469_pt1 | contig 22260 bp, 18 predicted proteins | sample OliLak19BULKMAT1_FD_123175 | JGI IMG/M metagenome (GOLD analysis project Ga0163144, IMG submission 123175) | Freshwater microbial mat bacterial communities from Lake Vanda, McMurdo Dry Valleys, Antarctica - Oligotrophic Lake LV.19.BULKMAT1 | ecosystem: Environmental > Aquatic > Freshwater >... | reverse complement strand
TTCATGTCCACACATACTTCTGACAGTCCCTAATAAATCGTGGCTTACTTCTATATTTACCTTCTTAAAAACAGTTTGAAGTGCTTTTTTGACCAACTGTTGATTGGGTGCTAAGGCACAGCCAGTTCCGTAAAAATAAACATATTCTATGGTATCTTTTTCTTCAAAATGGAGTGTTTCTTTCAAAACATCTTGAATTTCTTCTTGATTTTGTTGGTAGGGATTTATTCCCGGAGTTTGCCCTAGTGCTTTGGTTTCTTTGGAGTTTAGCAAGCTCCAATCTGTTTTGGTAGAGCCACTATCTGCAATTAGTATCATATTTTTAAAGTTTAGTCGTCAAAAGTAAGAAAAATCTTCTAAAAATAGTGATTTTTGAATCGAAGAGGTTTCATTAAACAACATACCCAATGAATATAGATTTACACCAAAAAAATGTATTGTTGACTGGAGCAAGTCGTGGAATTGGCTTTGCGATAGCCGAGCAGTTATTGGCTTCTGGTGCAAAGGTGGTTTTGCACCATAACCGTCCTTCAGAAAATATCCATCAATTAGAGCAAACCTATCCTACACAAGCCTTCGGGTTAAGGGCTGATTTGGCAGAAGCCAAAGCTGTCTCTCAGCTTTGGCAACAAGCTCGTGAAAAGCTAGGAGAAATCCATGTGCTTATCAACAATGCGGGAATTGCCATAGAATCCTCCATGGAAAAAGAAGAAGAGGCTTGGCTCAATGATTGGGAGCGAACCATGCAAGTCAATCTGACGGCTACGGCGATTCTTTCTAGGCAAGCTACTCAGCACTTTATCACACATCAGCTACGAGGAAAGTTAATTCATATTGCTTCTAGAGCAGCTTTCAGAGGTGATACCACCGAATATATGGCGTATGCAGCTTCTAAAGCTGGGATGGTAGCATTGAGTCATTCACTGGCAAGGGCGTATGGCAAGCAGGGAATTACTTCTTTTGTGATAGCTCCTGGGTTTACACAGACTGATATGGCACAAGAATTTATCGATAAATATGGCAAAGAGCATGCTTTGCATGATATTTTGCTACCCGAGCTTACACAGCCTCATGACATTGCTCCTATGGTATTGCTCCTTGCAAGTGGATTAGCAGACCATGCCACAGGCACTACGATTAGTATCAATGCTGGAAGTTATATTCGGTAGGGTGGGAGGTAACTTTGGGCGATGCCCCAAGTTTTGCTGTTCAAGCCTTTCAGGCTTACGCCGTTGTCTGTGTCCTCACAGATAACTTTTTTAGTGGTTTGTGAAGACACGAACCACTTTACCTATCAATATAGTTTTTTAAATCAGTAATGTTTTTGATATTCCAAGCTTCGGCTTGTGCTTTTCTCATCATGAGGGCATAAGTATTATTAAAGCCTAAGGGATTAAGCCAAACTACCTTATGTCGTTTTTGAGATTCTATTTTGACGTAGTCATAGACGGCTTGGCTATCTTGCATGATTTTATCTTGAGTGGCTTCATCTGCTTTCAGAATGACTAGAAATGCAGTTCCTGTGTATTCAGGATATAAATCTATTTCTCCCTCTTTGAGAGCATCATAGCAAATCTGAGTACCTCCTAAACCTCCTTTAATTTCTACGGTGAGGTCGCTGTAGTTTTCTATTAAAAGTTTAAAAATATCCAATAAAATATATTGCTCTGTAAATTTCTTTCCTCCTATCACTAAATTTGGTTTTCCTCTGCGGACTTGTTCTGTTTTCAAGCCCAAACTTTCCAAAAACTCTTTGGCAACTGCTTGTGTATTTTTCTTTTCTTCATCTACTTGATAGTTGAGCTTCCGCATCTGAGCATCTGATATTTTTCCACTGACTCGATCTAAGATTTCTTCTAAAAAAGGGTATTTTTTAAGGGTATTGGCGTTGAGGAGAGGAGCTACAAAGTAAGGTGGAAAACAACTGCGGTCATCTTCTAAGACATATAGATTAAAAGCATCAATCTTTCCCTCAGTGGCATATCCACTGATAACATCTATTTTACCATTTTTGAGTGCTTGATACATTAGCCCTGCATCTAGGTCTCTTGTCTGGTCAAAATAAAGTCCGTATTTTTTTTGAAGACTTGGGTAACCATCAGGACGGCTTTTAAACTCCGCATCAAAACCTGCTGTTACTATCTCATTACTGACAAATAAAGGACTCAAACTACTTCCAACCAAACCTAAAACTCCTATCAAACTCAAAATCAATACAGGACGAAGCCAAGTACGAATATTTTTTTGAATCAATGCAAGCAGGTTATCTAGCAACAAGGCAAGCAAAGCTGAAGGAATCGCCCCTGCGAGTATCATATAACTGTTGTTCAGAGCAATTCCTCTAAATATAAATTCACCTAAACCACCTGCTGCTATCAAGGCACAAAGAGTCGCAATCCCTACATTAATGACTGTTGCTGTTCGTATTCCTGCAAAAATAATAGGCATAGCTAAAGGTAATTCTACTTGACGCAAAATCTGAATATCAGACATTCCCATGCCTCGAGCAGCTTCTGTGATGCCTTCTTCTACTTCGGTAATGCCTGTATAAGTATTGCGGACGATGGGTAACAAAGCATATAAAAACAAAGCTACAATGGCAGGAACGGCTCCAATCCCCAAAATGGGCAACATAAAACCAAGCAAAGCCAAACTAGGAATCGTCTGAATAACTCCTAAAACTCCCAAAGTTCCACCCGAAAATTTACTATACCTAGAAAGTAATATACCAATCACTAACCCTAACAGAATAGCAAATAGCAAGGCTACTGCTGTCAGATAAAGATGTTGAAGAGTCTGGTTAAAAATATCAAAGCGTCTTTCTATCACAAAATTCCAAAAATCTAGCATATTTTTCAGGGCTAAATACTGATGTGAGCGTCTTCGCTTGCACCTTTACAAATAATAATCGCATAATAACGAATCAAATCGCTTCACGCAAATAAATCATATTTTTATGGATAAGTAGATGGTTAAAATTAGTTTATACTTTAATCTTGTTATAAAGTGCTGATTATCAAAATTTTACTAAAAGAACTCATTACTCATCATTTATAACTCATCACTTAGTACAAAATTAGTAACCAAGCAAGCATTCTGATTCCAATTTAACTTGTATTTTTGTTGGAAATGATATATTTTCAAGAAATTTTCAGAAAAAATCAAGATTTAAGAAGTTATTCAACTGACTATACAAGGGTAATGATTTAAAAATAAGAACAACATCCAAGATAAAATAACATGAAATTAAGAATCGGAATACTCGGCGGAGGCTCATGGGGAACTACAGTAGCTTCTATGACTGCTCGTAATTCACCTACGACTATGTGGGCTAGAAGCTCAGAAATAGTAGATGACATTAATAAAAACCATCGAAATGAAAAATACCTTCCTGGTGCAAATCTCACTAACTCTCTCATTGCCACTACTTCTATCAAAACCTCTGTGCAAGATGCAGACGTAATCGTGATGGGTGTACCTTCTCAAAGTTTTAGACAGGTATTAGAAGATGCAAAACCTTATATTCGTCCGTGGGTACCGATAATAAGTCTTTCTAAGGGACTCGAGCAAGAAACACAGATGCGCATGACTGAAATTATAGAAGAGGTCATGCCTGGGCATCCTGCTGGAGTACTTACTGGGCCTAACCTTGCACGAGAAATCATGGCTGGACAAGCCGCCGCAGGAGTGATTGCGATGGTAGATGGTACTATAGCCACTGCTTTGCAATCAGTATTTCGTACAGGACTCTTCAGACTTTATACCAATGATGATGTGATAGGCTGTGAGATAGGAGGAGCATTAAAAAATGTGATAGCCATTGCCGTAGGAATGGGTGATGGAGTAGGGGCTGGGGATAATACCCGTGCTGCAGTAATCACTAGAGGACTTGCCGAACTGACTAGACTAGGAGTAGCGATGGGAGGAAAACCCATTACATTTGCTGGCTTGGCAGGAATGGGTGATTTAGTGGCAACCTGCACTAGTCCGCTTAGCCGAAACCGATATGTAGGAATGCAACTAGGGCAAGGACGAAAAATAGATGATATCATTAAAGAAATGTCTATGGTAGCTGAGGGTGTCAAAACGTGTAGTGTAGTGATGGATTTGGCAGAGCAATACGATATTGAAATGCCGATTACACACGAAGTCTATAAAGTAATCAATGAAGGTAATAGCGTCAAAGATGCTTTTAAAGGATTGATACAGCAAAAAAGCGGAGCAGAATCTGAACCAGGTTGATGTTATTTCTATTTAAGTATGTTAGTTTGAGACTATCACTCTAAATTATTATGTCATTGAAAAATGGACTTATAAAAAGCCCATTTTTCATTTTAACTTGTTTAAAAATCAATTCCAATTTATTCTCTTTTTAGAGACTTTTTAGTAAAACACTAAAAAATAAACTAATCATCATTGGCTATAAGCATAATTTTCAGGCAAAAAAAATCAAAAGCTCATAACTTACTTATCTTTTGTATTGAATAATCTCCTGCATAAGTTTTTCAGATGAAGCATGCTGAAAAAGAATATCCTCTGTTCTTAGTAAATTAAGTGTATAGATTTTTTCATCCAGTAAATCTTCAGAGATATGCATATTCAGAAACTCTTGGTATTCGGGACAAAGACTTGCCCAGCTTAGTCTAAAAATATCATCTTCAAGAATATACTCCACAATTAATTTTAGAGGCCGATTTTGGTCAGGATAACAAGAAATCATTACTGGGCTTTTTACAAACTGATCGCCCATAAAAGCCAGATACCCTACCGAAAACATTGGATACAATAGCTTTTGATATGGAATATCATATTTTGATAATAAATGCTCTACCTCTTGGATTTTTTCTCTGAGTGTATGCACCATAAAATGTTCCTCTGAAAACTTCTCATAAGGTTTCCATCTCCCTTTCCAGTCATAAAACTGCATTTTGCCATTGCCAAAGCGAAGTTTATAATCAAAGATAGAAGATTTATCTAGCACATAGCCAGGGTAATGATAGCGTCTGTTGGTCTTTATGCCATAGAGTATTTCATTGAGCATGGTATAAGTTCCAAGGCTATATTTCTCATAATCAGGGTGATAAAGCCCAAGAATACTTGCCAAGCTTTTTTTACCTTGGTCAAAGAAGCTAACTGCCACCAGTCTATCACCATCATATACTCCTACTTCCCACGTATCAAATACACTTTCATCTAGGTTAGCGAAAAAAAACTGCGGAAGATGATCAAAAATAAATCCTTTAAAGCGGTGCTTTTGTGTCTGATAAAGAGCATCTCTTGCCTCATCTAAGCGAGTAGGTTGTATTCTTACCTCAAAGCGTTGTTCATTACGACGCATGATTTTCTGAAAACTCTTTTTGAAGGTATATTCCTCTAAATCAATGCGAATATTGACCGTAGAAAACACATCTCCTTCTAGGCAAAGTAGCTGCGAACGATACAGCATGGGTGCACTTCTAAACCAGCCACTTGCCAGATATTTATCTAAGCGAGCTTGTGAAAGAGATTGCGGATAGTAATGCTCAACTAGCATATTTTTTTCTTTTTAATAAAGAGAATGAAAATATGCCAAAAAATCAAACTTTTTTGAAAAAATCACCAAAATAAATCTAATATCGCCTCAAGTATCTGAGCTTATTAATAATAAAATAACTCCCAAATATTAACTCAATCGTCTGGTAATCAAAACTTTAACTTTATAAAATTCATTTGAAATCAGATTGAAAATGAGTTAATTCAATCAAAAAAATAGTTTTTAACAGAAAAGTAGTTATTTTTAGCCTGAAAAAAGATAATTTACAATGGTCAATTTAATTTATATTCACGGTCTGTATTCATCTCCCCGCATGGATAAACTTGCAGTTTTAGAGCGATTTTCGGATAGACTCTATGCTCCTTACCTTAACTATGAGAAGGATGATTCTATTTTCACCAATTTATTGTCAGCTTGCAACAGCCAAGAGATTAACTATGTGGTAGGTAGTTCAGCAGGTGGTCTAATGGGTTATTGGCTTGCAAAGCATATTGGTTGCCCCGCCTTGCTTTTTAATCCTGCCTTAAATTCTAAGCACCATCGCCTTGATATATTTCCGCCTGAGGAAAAGCCCTCATCCAAGAATTATTTTCTAAATATTATTTTAGGTGTAAAAGATGAGCAAATTATCCCACAAGAAACCCAAGAATATCTAGAAGCAAATGAAGATACTAAATCTTATGTGTTGGATTGGCAAGCTGAGCTAGCACATAGTATTGATTTAGATACTTTTCAGATAGCTTGCGAAAAATATTTACCTGACCCTGCTAACCTTTAAGTAAGAGATTTATTATTAGTTACTGGTTATTAGATTGTAATCAACTGATAACAGGTGTTTTATATAAACTAATTTGTTACTTTATTTTTAAATAACTACTAATTGTATTGAAAATTTCAGTATTGATTCCCTATCGTGGTAGAAATAAAGAAGTAGTCAAAAACTGCCTAGAAGCATTACAAAATCAAAGTTTCTCTGACTATGAAGTGATATTGCTAGATTACGGGAGTACTCAGGGAGTAAGTGAAAAGATAGAAACCTTGTGTACTCACTATTCAAAAGTTCGCTATATTTATTCTGATGCAAGAGGATATTTTTGGAGCTGTAGCCAAGCTTTTAATCAGGCTTTGTATCATGCCAAGGGAGAATATTTAGTCATGCTAGATATAGATTTGGTAGTGCCTCGCCATTTTTTAAATTTTGCTCTTGGTGAATGGTCAGAAGAAAACTTCTTGACTTTTAAGGTTTTTTACCTTCCCCCTAGGTTTACAGACTGGCAAGGACTCAGAAGTAATCCAGAAAGATATATGAATGCTGAGAAGTCAGAATATGGTGGTCTAGGAAATATTTTTGTGCTTAAAAAACACTTACAGCAAACTGGAGGCTATGATACTTTTTATAGATTTTGGGGCGAAGAAGATATTGACATGACCAGAAAACTGAATAAAATAGGGTTAGAAGCCAAAATTATCCAACCTGAATCTTTGCCTATTTTTCATCAATGGCATCCCAAAGTGAGTGATTATCTCCCAAAAGGATGGCAAGCTACGATTCTAGCACATTCAAAAGAAAAAAATAATCATCTTTCTCTTGATTCTCTTCAATTATTTGATGGACAGCCCATCACCAAAACTCAAGAGCGACCTGTACTTGAGTTACTAGACCAGAAAACTTGGAAGGAAAAGGATATTTTTAATTTTAAATTTCCAGTTGAGCATAGCTATGTAAGTTTTATCCGAAGATTTAATTATCTCAAGTCAGGTGAGTTTCTGTATATTTCACAGACTTTCTCCGAAGTACAACCTCAGAAGGGAAGCCGCTTAGGCAAATTTCTAAAAAAAACAAACCTACTGCTTAAAAGGCTAAAAATATCTTATCGTTGGGTGGAGATAGCTAAATTAGAAACAGAGATTATTTATAGCTCTACCATAGCAGATTACCTATTTTATTTTCTCTTAGATTTTGAAGCTGAGATAGCTGACTATTATTTTGAGAACCAAGAAGAAAGTGTCTTCTTGGTAGTCATAAAAAAATAAAATGATTACTTACTAAAATTAATTTCTGTGCTATCTCCTATATTAAGACTCTGTACCAAACCTTTGAGTGAAGAGTCATTGCCTATAATAGAGTCTTTAAGTACTACATTTTTTAATTCACTATAAGAACCAATGATACTATCTTGCACTATAGTGCGAGCTAAAATGGTATTATCTCCTATAGCTACGTTTGGTCCTATGATAGAATGCTCTATGTGACAGTTTTCGCCTATACTCACAGGTGGAATAATAATCGTGTTAGGATACTTTTGGGGTGTTTGCCTTTTAAATTGAAGAGTATTAAGCAAAATAGCATTGGCTTCTAGGAGTGTTTCTTTTTTTCCACAATCAAACCAGTTATCCACAGGGAATTTTTTCATCTTCTCCCCTTGATAAATCATCCGCATGAGTGCATCTGTAAGATGATACTCATTATTAGTCACAATATGATTATCAATCAAAAACTCAATAGAATCTAATAGTAAGGGAACATTATTGATTTTATAAACCCCTACTAGTGCAAGGTTAGATTTAGGGATGCGAGGTTTTTCTATGAGTTTTTGAATAAAATCTCCCTCCATCTCAGCTATTCCAAATAGCAGAGGATTAGATACTTTCTTGACTCCAAGTGTGGTGTATTCTGCATTTAATACAGATTTGACATCAAAACTTGCAATCGTATCACCAAACATAATAAATATATCCTCTTCATCCTTAATCAGTTCTCTACAGCACCAAATAGCATGTGCGGAGCCTTCTCGAGGTTCTTGATTTACAAATTGAGTATTGATATGACTGTATTTTTGAGTGATAAATGATTCTATCTTATCACCTAGATAGCCCAACACAAAAACAAAGTCTTGGATACCCCCTTCAATCAAAAAATCTACAATGTGTGCCAAAATAGGCTTACCTGCAATAGGTACTAGTGTCTTAGGCTGTGTGTGTGTGTGTGGACGAAGTTTCGCCCCCATACCAGCTACTGGGATAATTGCTTTCATGAAATAAAGATTGCTTAAAAACTTTTGCAAGCTACAAAATATCCAAAAACAAAAATAAAAATTTACAATGAATCTGAAAGTAATATCTTAGCTTTGGCAAATCTTAGTAACTTGAGAAAGTTTGTAATGCAAAATACAATGATGAATAGGTTAATAAATAGGCATAAAAATGGCTTCTCAAAAAAATAGAGCTTATTATTGTGGAAAGGAGTTTGTAAAACTCTTCTCCTGAACTGAAACAAAGATAAAATCAAAAAATTCTCCTTGTAGAAATATTTTTTAGGATATTTATCGTATTTTTAGGATTTTAATAGTGTTCAAGACGATAATTCGTTTTTTTGTATTATTGATGATAAAAATTAATCATCTTTTTTTATCTTTAAAATATAATTATGATAATTTAACTATATTGTCTTAATAATTAGAGTTTTAATATGCTTTATTCGAAAATTAAATAAAAAATCAATACTTGGAATAGCATTCAACTATTACTAAAAAATATGCAAGAATTAGAAATTGCCCAATTACGAACCCTCACCGAGTTGTTGAAAAGCAAATACAACTACAATTTTACGGATTATGCGATGTCATCTTTTCGTCGTAGAATCCAACGTATTATTGAGTTATACAAGTTTTCTTCTTTTGATGCTCTTTTACAAAAACTCAGTCTGGGTAACCATGATTTCTTTCAAGAGTTCTTGTCTGAAATCACAGTCAATGTTACAGAGATGTTTCGTGATCCTACTTTTTGGACAGAGATAAGAGAGAAAATACTTCCAGAGCTTTTGAACCTTAACAAAACCATTAGTATCTGGCATGCCGGTTGCTCTTCTGGGGAAGAAGTACTCTCTATGGCTATTATCTTGCGTGAGATGGGTATAGAAGGACGTGTAAGGATTGTGGCAACTGATATTGATATGGCTATTCTTCAAAAAGCCAAAGAAGCTGTATATTCTATCAAAAATATGGAGCTTAATACCAAAAACTATGAGCGATCCAATGGGCCTTTTACACTTGATAAGTATTATGAAGAAAAGGGAGGCAAAGCTTATTTAGACAAAAGCCTACTCAAAGATGTGATTTTGAGAGAACATAACCTTGTAGAAGGTGATGTTTTTTCTAAATTTGACTTGATTCTATGCAGAAATGTAATGATTTATTTTAATCAATCTCTCCAAAATCAAGTACTTAAGGTGTTTCATGAGAGTTTGTTTAAAAATAGTTATCTAGCTGTTGGGTCTAAAGAGTCACTAATATGGTGTGAGATTGCCAATAAATTTTTGGTAGTTAATAATGAAGAAAAGATTTATAAGAAAATTAAAGACTGAGTTAAGAAGACTTAATCGGCATGATGCGATTTTTTAAAATTGAACAAGATTATAAAGCCATCGTAATCGGTGGGTCTGCAGGTAGCTTTCAAGTAATTAGTAAGCTTCTGAGTCAGTTACCCAGTGATTTCGAAACCCCTATTATTATGTGTCTGCATAGGCTAAGACACGTACGCAATGGTTTTGTGGAAGCACTAAACATTAAAAGTAGCATTCCTATACAAGAACCTATTGATAAAGAACCTATTCGAAAAGGGAAATTTTATTTATCTCCTGCAAATTATCACCTATCGGTAGAGTTAGGCAATACTTTTGCATTAACCACAGAAGACTTATTAAATAACTCTAGACCCTCCATAGATATTTTGCTCCAAACTGCTGCTTATGCCTACAGACAAAAACTGATTGGCATACTTTTGTCAGGAGCAAATCGGGATGGAGCTGTAGGGATGAAAATGATACACGAAAGAGGGGGATTGACGATTGTACAAGACCCAAAAGATTGTTTAATTGATACAATGCCTACTTCTGCACTCAATAGTACTACTATAGACCATGTGCTTAGTGTACCTGATATTATTGATTTTTTATTAAGTCTAGATAAACAAATTAAAACCAAATCTTAAGATAATCTCATGAAGGCAATCTATCGCCAATTAGGTATTTTTTTGAGTTTGGGTTTTATTATAAGCATAGCTATTTTAATCTATGCCTATTTACAAATCCAAGCAAGTACACAAATCAGTAACTATTACATATCGCTCATTTTTTGGGCTGTGTTAGGCTTGATTGTAAGTGGTATATTCTCAATGTCTTTTCTTTACCTAGGAAACAATCAACAAATTGGCGTAATCTATGCCAATAAAGCCTTAGAAACAGATATGCAATCAGAGCATAAAGAAAACCAATACACCTCTCAAGATGGCACTCAACTTAAAGGCTTATCGGTCAAAAAATTAGAAACTATCATCATTGAGAATCAATATAATAAAAAACAACTTCTTGATGAATTTCTAAGAAGTGTTTGCACTCAAATAGAAGCATCTGTGGGTATTATTTACCTTACCAAACTCTTAGAAGATGATAAAATACTTGAAATTGCGAGTACTTATGCATACTATAGCCCAGATACAGAGCTACCAAAGTATGAGTTTGGGCAAGGACTGGTGGGGCAAGTCGCAAAAAACGGTAAATCCATACAAATTGAGTCAGTTCCCAAAGGCTATGTACACATCATATCAGGGCTTGGTAATGCTACTCCAAATTTTTTAATGATTTTCCCTGTAAAAAATGAAGAAAAAGAGATGCTTGGTGTGATTGAATTAGCTTCATTTAGTAAATTTGGTTCAAAAGAAGAAAAGTTTTTGAATGATGTGGCACTACTTTTGGCTAAGGAGATAGAGACAAATGAATATCAAAAGTTAAGTCTTTGAAAAATACAGCAAAAATTTATAGACTAATTTGCTGAATAAAATTATATGAAATTAAGAACTGGAATAAGATTTAAAATTACTACCCTCGTACTTATCGTGGTGATACTGTCTGTATTTGCTATTGGCTTGACGGCACTCTATGTCAACAAAGGCATTGTAGAGAATCGCTATAAAGATACTATACAAGCGGTTGTAGAGCTTAAATCTCAAAAAATAGAGTCCTTTTTTCGCGAAATCTCCTCTAATATCCAGTTTGGTGCTAAACTAAAAATAGTCAAAGAAAAGGTAGCAAATACACCTTTTTATATAAATCCTAACCAAAATCTCTCTTCTCAAACAGATTCTACGTTTTTATCTACTGATCCTATAGACCTTTTATTTCAAGAAGAAGATTCTACAAAAAAATCGGAGCAGGGTTTTTCTAATGAAACACTTTCTGGCGAAGATGAAAATCTTCAGAGTATATTCTTAGATTTATTACAGACCTATGGTATCTATAATGTCATCCTTACTGATTCGGAGCAGAGAATAGTATTTGTAGAAGGCCCAATGAGAAAAAAAAATGTCATCGGGAGAAATTTCAATGATTTTGATAAAGATGGCTCTACTATCTCTATCGGGAGAGACTCAGTCTATTTTAGCAATATCTTCTACCAGAGAGATACTATTAACTTGTATGTTTCTGCACCTATCAAAAATGACCAAGAGGAAACTATTGGTGTCCTTATTTATGATATCAACCTAGATAAAGTATTTAATATTGTACAAGATAGAAGTGGACTAGGCGAGACAGGCTATATCCAACTTACCAAATCTATCATCAATACTATCCTTAGGCTCAACCCTGCACCTAATGAAACTAATGCTAAATTTGAAACGAACAGAACTTTAATCAATGGGCAAACCCAAGGAAAACCTCTCCAGTTATCTGCCAAAGGACAAAGTGGACTTGGGTTTAGTACTAATCATGAAGGCACAGAGATGCTTTCAGCTTGGCAAACCGTTCCTCTAGTTGATTGGGGCATTACCGTCCAAATTACCACAGAGGAAGTTTATTCTCCAATTCGCACATTATCTTTATACCTTTTGATAGCAGGTGGGAGTATTATTTTTATATCTTTTTTTCTTTCTCTTGAGTTCTCAAGAGTATTGGTGAAGCCACTGCTAATGCTCCAAGAGTTTGTAAATCTTCTCTCCAAAGGTATTTTACCCTCTAAGCTTGTCAAGAATACCCAAGATGAATTAGGTGACATGACCGACAAGCTAAATGAGCTTGTTGAAAACTTAAAAAATACTGCCAATTTTGCTATTCAAATTGGTAAAGAAAATTTTGAAGCTGACTTTCACCCTGCAAGCGAGCGTGATAATTTAGGAATAGCATTGCTCAATATGCGTGACAGTATCCAAGTTTCTGCCCAAAAAGATGACGAGAGAAGTTGGATTGTAACAGGTCTTGCTGATATTGGTGATATTTTACCTTCTATCTCCACAATCGGTGAACTAGGAGAGCTAGTAAGTGAATATGTAACCAACAAAATTGGAGCTATTCAGGGTGCTTTTTATACAGTCAATGATGATAATGAGAATGATATCTTCTTGGAAATGAATGCAAGCTATGCCTATCATAAGAAAAAATATCTTCAAGCAAAATTCAGATTTGCAGAAGGACTGATAGGACAAGCTGCAATAGAGCAAGATACCATCCTTAGAACAGAGATTCCTAATGAATATATGACTATTTCTTCTGGAATTCTAGGAGATAGAAAACCTAAATGCTTACTCATTACACCACTTATCACCAATGAGAAAGTTTATGGGGTATTAGAGTTTGCGGGTTTTGAGCAGTTTGGCTCTCGTGAAGTAGAATTTGTGAAAGAAATTAGTGAGCTCATTGCTCGTACAGTATTTAATATCAAAGTAAAAGAAAATACAGAACGACTCCTCAGAGAATCACAAGCGATGAGTAGTGAACTACAGGTCAAGCAAGAAGTATTGCGTCAAAATGCCGAAGAAATGGAGGCTACACAAGACCAACTTCAACGCACCAACCAAGCCCTAGAAAACCAAGTAAACGAAGTACAAAAAGCCAATGATCGTATTCGTCTATTGCTAGAAAATGCTTCTGAAGTAATTACCATCTATGAAGCAGATGCTACTATTCGCTACATTAGTCCATCGGTAGAAAAAATCTTAGGTTATACTCAAGATGAGATGATAGGTGTCAAAGACATTGCGTATGTGCATCCTTCTGGAGTAGATACTTATGAGCAAATGTTTAAAGATTTGTTTGAGAAACCAGATGAGAGAGTCAAAATAGAGTTTAGTTATTTTATCAAGAATGGAGACCGTATCTGGCTAGAAGCCACTGGCACTAACCTACTCTCTGACCCTGCCATACAAGGTATCGTTCTCAATACACGTGATATTACGGAGCGCAGAGCTGCTGAACGTGAGCAACGCCTCAGAGGTCAGATGCAAGCACTCTCAGAAAACTCTCCAGATTTGATTACTCGTATTAGCAAAGAAGGAACAGTATTCTACATTAACCCTACTATTGAAAACTACACAGGTAAGAATAAAGAAAACTATCTACAAAAACACCTTAAAGAGTTAGAATTAAGCTCAGAAGTACTTGATTCGTGGGCAGACATCATCAAAGAAGTACTCACCAAGAACCAAAAAATAAACCTTGATATGGACTTTCCGTCTATTATGGGTGAGCGTGTGATGCAGGTAAATGCTATCCCTGAGTACAATGACCATAATAATATGGAATCAGTTTTGCTTGTATCTCATGATATTACTGAGAGAAAAATTATTGAGCTTGAGATTTCACAAAAAAGCCGTAAAATCACAGAAAGTATTAACTATGCCAAACGTATCCAAGAGGCTATTTTACCCAATAATGGACTCATGAGGCAATATCTACCACAATCATTTATACTTTATAAGCCTCGTGATGTAGTAAGTGGTGATTTTCCTTGGTTTTTACAAAAAGGAGATGATATCTTTATTGCGGCAGTAGATTGTACTGGGCATGGAGTACCAGGAGCTTTAATTTCTTTAATTGGATTTTTCTTACTTAACAATATCGTTAATATCCATCAAGCTGATAGCCCTGGAGAGATATTAGATATGCTAGATGAAGAAGTAACTCGTACACTTCGTCAAGATGAAAGCGATGCCTCTTCAAAAGATGGAATGGATATTTCACTATGCAAAATCAATAAAAAGAAAATGCAAATGGAATATGCAGGAGCTCATCGCCCACTTTACTATGTAAGTGATGACCAGTTATTAGAAATAAAAGGTAATAAATTCCCAATCGGAGGAGCTCAGTACAAGAATAGAACACACTTTACCAATACGGTAATAAACTATAAACCCGATGATGCCGTATTCTTATTCTCTGATGGATTTCCTGATCAATTTGGTGGAGCCAAAAATAAAAAATTCTCTCCACGCCGTATCCGTGATATTATTCAAGATAATCAAGACAAAGATCTTGACCAGATGCACAAGATAATGGAAGAAGAATTTGAAAAATGGAGAGGAAATAACAAACAGACTGATGATGTGTTGATGATTGGTATTAAATTATGAAATTAAATTTATAGTTTTGCTAAAGTTTCGGAAGCAACATTAATTATGCAGTATAAAAAAATAAATTATTATAGCTATTATTGTAAGCAAGGGTCAGAAATAAAAATATTAAAACAATCCAAGTCCTATGAAATATATCTATGAACTTCACAAGACAATGGTTGCCCGAAACCTAATCTTGGTTTATGAAGGTGAATTTACCCAAGAGATTACCAAATCGGTATTGGCTATGGCAGAGCGAAACATGGATGCCATTGGTGAAGACTCAGCCGTAAAGCGAAAAGTGTTTAATGTAATGGTAGAGTGTCTCCAAAATATCGTAAAACACTCCGATGAAGTAAATGACATCAACTATACCGATAAAAATAGTGCTGTCTTTATGATTGGCAAACAAGATGATAAATATATCATCACATCAGGTAATCCTATCACTAATGATAAGATTGAGATGTTACAAAGTAAACTAGAATACATCAATGCCTTAGACAAAGAAGGTCTTAAGACTTACTATAAAGACAAAATCAAAAAAAGTCAAGGTCTTTCAGAAAAAGGTGGTGCTGGTCTAGGTTTTATTGATATGGCTCGCAAATCAGGGCAAAAGCTCCAATTTGATTTTGAACATATCAATGAAAATATATCTTTCTTTTCTCTTAAGACCATTATCCGAAGAAATAATCAATAAATAGAATTTTTAATCAATTATTACGTATGGAAGTTATCAATTTAGAATCCACAGAGGATACCCCCAAAATAATCCTAGATAGAAATAATGGTATCTTTGAAATTTCGGGACGTTCACTGCCAGAAGATTCAGCAGAGTATTATCAGCCTATCTTAGATTGGCTTGACGAATACAGCAAAAGTCCGAACCCAGAAACCGTATTCATCTTCAAATTGGAGTATTTTAATACGGCTTCATCAAAGCTGATTTTAGACATTCTTTCTAAGTTGGAGACCATAGACAATACCACCATTTCTTGGTTTTATCATGAAGATGATGAAGACATGGAAGAAGCTGGTACTGAATTTTCCGAACTTGTAGAAGTACCCTTTGAATTTAAAACCTATTGAGAGATTTAAGTATCTCTCTTTTTAAGTTTTAAATCATACTAAGCCATTTTCGCATAAATCTCAGCATTAATGCTGAGAAGATGCTTGATAATTCATTATATCAGCATCAGGCTATATCGTTCAAAGAAACTATCTTTAAAACTAAAACACATGCCTGAGGCAATTTGTCATGAGTGAAAACATCCTCAAAGCACTCACCCAACTATTTGGGCTAATCACCAAACAAGATGGGGGGGCCACCAAAGTAGAACGTACATTTGTGATTGATTACTTCAAAAATGAGCTAGACCAAGAGTCTGTCAACTCTTATACTACTCTTTATGATGAAGTATCAGATTATGATGAAAACCGTCAAAAAATCATCACCAATAAGCCAATGGCTATGCGTGAGTCGGTGAGGGTTTTGAGGTTTTGCCGTGAAATCAATAAAAGTCTTGAACAACGCCAAAAAGTAATTATCCTCGTAAAACTACTTGAACTTATTTCTTCTGATGAAAACTTCACCCCCCAACGTCGTGAAGTAATAGATACTGTAGCCTCCTCGTTCAAAATTCAAGATGATTATAAAGCAATTGAGAGTTTTGTAATGAGTACAGATTCTTCTCAATTAAACCAAGATAATGTTTTAGTAGTTAGCAATAATGATAAGTTTATCAGCCCAGAAGTCAAACACTGGCATATGGATATTAAAGGTGAAATTATCTTTAAAAGAGTAGAGACTGTAGACTTATATTTTGTTAAATACATAGGCAATGAGCAATTCAAGGCCAATGGTTTTGCAATGAAAACTAATCAGGTTTATCTATTTCCTAATGGAAGTAGTATCAAAACAGAGAATGGTTTATCTGTTTATTATGGTGATGTCATTAGTATTTTTTTGGAGAAACTTCAAGATTCCAAGCTTTCTTTCATTGTTAAAGACCTAGTGTTTGAGTTTCCTAATGGAGCAATTGGGATTCAGCCTCTCAATCTATCAGAACCTCAAGGTAAGTTATTAGGAATCATGGGAGGAAGTGGTGCTGGAAAAACCACCCTCATGAATGTGCTTGCTGGAATAGAATACCCTTCTAAAGGTACCGTAGAAATCAATGGAATTGATATCCATAAAGATAAGGATAAAATAGAAGGTGTAATAGGGTATATTGCACAAGATGATTTGTTGATAGAAGAACTAACAGTATATCAAAACTTATATTACAATGCTAAACTTTGCTTCAAAGATTTAAAAGAAGCAGAGATTGATGAGCGTGTGATGACTACACTTAGCAACTTAGGGCTTGATCATATCAAGGATCTCAAAGTAGGTAATGTATTAAATAAAAAAATCAGTGGTGGACAAAGGAAGAGACTTAACATCGCACTAGAGCTTATTCGCGAACCCGCAGTGATGTTTGTGGATGAGCCTACTTCAGGTTTATCTTCCAAAGACTCTCAAAATGTAATTGACTTACTCAAAGAACTTTCTCTAAAAGGCAAACTTATTTTTGTAGTCATTCACCAGCCTTCTTCAGAGATTTATAAGACTTTTGATAAGATGATTATCCTTGACAAAGGAGGTTATCTTATTTATTATGGTAATCCTATTGATGCCATCACTTATTTTAAAGTCCAGACCAACCAGGCTGATAGTGGAAAAAGAAGTGAAAATCCTGAGGAATTATTTAACCTTATTGAAAAAGAGGTGATTGATGAATTTGGCCGCCCTACAGGAAAACGGCAAACTACTCCTAAGGAATGGTATGAAAGGTATAATAGCCACCCTTCTAAGGAGAATGTAGAAATTATTCAGGATAGTCCTCCATCATCGCTTAAGCGTCCAAGTATTTTTAATCAAACAGTATTGTTTACTGTTCGTGATCTCTTAGCTAAAGTATCTAATCAGCAATATATGTTGATTAACTTGCTAGAGGCACCTCTTTTAGCTATTCTACTTTCATTTGTAATTCGCTTCCAAAATGAGCCTGACACAGGTGATTATGTATATCGCTACAATGATAATATCCCTGCTTATATCCTAATCTGTATTATCATCTCTATGTTTATGGGGCTTACAGTAAGTGCTGAGGAAATTATAAAAGATAAAAAAATCCAAAAAAGGGAACGTTTCTTGAACCTAAGCCGATTTGGTTATCTGTTTTCTAAGATTATCATTTTATTCTTACTCTCTGCAGTGCAGACCCTGTGTTTTGTATTTATTGGTAACTCAATACTAGAAGTACAAGGTGAGTTTTTTACTTATTGGCTTATTTTATTTGCTATTTCTTGCTTTTCTAATGTATTAGGACTCAATATTTCTTCTACCTTTAACTCTGTAATTACGATTTATATCACTATTCCGCTTTTGCTCATTCCTCAGATGATTTTGAGTGGAATTATTTTTAGGTATGAAAAAATGAATACTGTCTTGACAGAAAAGGGAAAAGTACCTTTAGTAGCTGATATCATGGTTTCTAGATGGGCTTTTGAGGCTATCATGGTGAGGCAATACATTAGCAATCCTTATGAAGCAGATTATTACTCGCTTGATAAAAAAATTAGTGAAAATGATTACAAAGTTAAATTCTGGATCCCAGAGCTATTAGTAAGGGTCAATAGAAGCTTAGATAATATCAATAAATCTAAAAAAACAGACTCTCTCAAAAAAGAAATTGAGAATGATTTAACTCTAATTCGCAATGAAATACAGTCTGAAAACTTTAGAATGGATATATTAGATGGCTTTAGTATTAAAAACAGACTCAAATCTAAAGGCTTTGATGAACAGGTAGCTGAGCGTATTAGAAGTTACTTTGACTCTATAAAAACGGTCTATGTCGAGAAACTGAATGAAGCTAACAAAGATCGAGATGATTTGGTAAGGCTGATACAAGAGCGACGTGATTCTACTTATGATATTACTAAATATAAGAATCGCTATTTTAATGAAGGGCAAGATATTTTTGTAACAAATATAGAGATTAAGGATAGATATATAGAGGATAATGGAAGAATTATTCAACAAATTAATCCTATTTTTAATGAGCCTAAACCAAGAGATAACCCATTTGCTTACAGAACTCATTTTATGTCTCCCAAAAAACCATTCTTTGGTTCATTATTTGACACCTATAATTTTAATACTTGTGTAATATGGTTTTTTACTTTATTACTGTTTATTACCTTATATTTTGACTTTTTCAAATTTATTTTAGAGTTATTTAGTAAGTTATCCTTCAAAAAAGGAAGCTAAAAAAACTGATAGATTTTCTTCTTCTTTATTAAAACTATTTGATATGAAAACAATTAACGAACTAAAACCCAATATGAAATCTCTACGTGTATTTTTTGTCAAATCTTGTTCTATTTTCGTATTGAGTACCTTTTTATTTGCATCTTGCGGAGGGTCTTCAAGTGATAAAAGTGGTGATAAACTCCTAGAAGATAGCAAGGTAGAATCTGAAGAAGGTTCTAAAGTACAAACCCCAGCAATCTCAAAAGAAGTATTGAGTGATATCGTAAAGTCTATCCCTTCTCCTCTTGAAATATCTTTCTTAATCAAAGATTTGGGGATTCGCTATGATAGGAATATCTTAAACTCTTCCGAAAATAGTAAAAAATACAATACTAGCTATCGCCAGGCTCTTAATCTAGGTATTTATAGTACTGATTTAGGGTATGCTAATATATATGAGCAGACACAAGATGCATTATATTACCTAAGTGCAGTCAGAGAAATGGCCGAAGGACTTAAAATTGGGCAATTTTTTGACTTTAATACTATTAAAGACTTAGCTATAAAGAGTGATAATCTTGATTCACTATTGCTTGTTACTAACACTAACCTAGAAAGAATCAATGATCACCTTCAAGAAAATGGACGTGCTGATTTGACTATCTTAATTCTTACAGGAGGTTGGTTGGAAGCACTTTATCTTACTTGTGAAGTAGCTAAAAAACAACCGAATGAGTTGCTCAGAAACAGAATAGGTGAGCAAAAACTTATCTTAGACCAATTGCTTTTATTACTTTCTTTTTATGAAGAGTCTCCTGATATCAAAACCCTCATAGGCGAACTTAATGAACTTCAAAAGATATATGATAATGTCAAAATTACCTATGAGTATGAAGAATCAACCACAGAAGAAGAAAATGGTATTTTAGTAGTGAAAGACAATACCCTTAGTAAAATCAATTTTACAGAAAAAGACTTGGATAATATCCTTGCTGTAACTATCAAAATAAGAAAAGTAATCGTTGAATAATATATGTTATTATGTCTAATATCTTGTTTAAAATCTTTCTTACCTTAATTCTCTTATTTGTTAATCTACCGATTAATGGGCAAGAAAAGATTTTAAATGAAGATAATACTCAATCACAGACCCACGACATCTCAAGAGAAGTACTAGGTGATATCGTAAAGTCTATCCCTGCTCCTCTTGAGATTTCTTGTTTAATAAAAAATTTGGTGGTTCGTTATGATAGAAACCTCTTAACTTCTCTTAAAAACAGTAAGAAATACAACTCTAACAATCGCCAGGCACTCAACTTGGGGATTTATAGCGCTGATTTAGGATATGATAATGTCTATGAGCAAACCTGAGACGCACTTAACTGTCTTACTGTGATAAGAGAAATGGAAGATAAGCTAAGAATCGAGCAGTTTATTGACCTTAATACCATCAAAGATTTAGCTATTAAAAGTGATAATTTAGATTCTTTCTTACTTTTAACCAATACCAACCTAGAAGGAATCAATAATCATCTTCAAGAAATAGGACGTGCTGACTTGACCATCCTAATCATTGTATGAGGCTGGTTAGAGTCTCTTTATCATACTTGTGAAGTAACCAAAAAACAACCGAATGAGTTGCTCAGAAACAGAATAGGTAAGCAAAAACTTATCTTAGACCAATTACTTTTATTACTTTCTTCTTATGAAGAATCTCCTGACATCAAAACTCTCATAGGTGAACTTCAAGAACTTCAAGAAGTTTATGATAATATTAAAATCACCTATAATTATGATGAATCTACGACAGAAGAAGAAAATGGAATCATTGTGGTGAAAGACAATACTTCAAGTAGTATTAATTTTGCAGAAAATGATTTGAATAATATACTCCTCATCACTACTAAAATCAGAAAAAATATTATCGGAGAATGAATCTTGCTTAGTATAAATCACTCAAATTAAAACAGTTAATACTCTTGCTGTTAAGAATATCATAATCTTAATGATAATTAAGACCTTGAAGCCCTTTTATCCGTAAAGTAAATGAACTTTAAAGAATCTTTATCGAAATAAAAATCATTTATCTTTAATAAGAGTTATCCCATAAAAGGAAAAAGACAGCGTTTTAGAATAAAGAGAGAATATTCTCAATTAATTTAACAAAAAAAGACTTATAAAACAATTTAATCGTTACGTTCGAGGTAAGATAAAAAATAATAGATAATTATGAAAAAAAATATATTCAAAACCCTTTTGTTACTTTGCTTTTTTTCAGTAGGCATCACTGCACATAGTCAAGACGCACTATTGAGTTCAATCATCAAAACGGTTTCTCCGATAGAGACTGCTGATTTAATAAAAAAATTAAATATCCCTTACAACCAAAGTATTCTCAACTCACATACCAAAACATATACTTCTGACTTCAAAAATGCCCTTAATTTAGGTGTTTATAGTAGTGATTTGGGCTATGCTAATATCAATGAGCAATCTGCTGATGCACTTAATTATCTTACTGCTGTAAAAAGAACCGCTGATAAGATTAATGTAGGTGATTTTATCAATGTAGGTAAAATTTTGGGAATTGCAGCCAATAAAAATAATCTCAATATGCTTTTAGAAGTTACTACTGAGACTTTTGAAAAAATGAGTGATTACCTTCAAGACCAACAACGCTCTGATTTAGCAGCAATGGTGTTGGTAGGAGGATATGTAGAATCATTTTATATCATGTGTGAGATAGCAAAGCAATACCCTAATAATTCCGAACTCACTACTCGTGTAATAGAGCAGAAATTAGTGTTAGAGCAGATTTTACAAGTATTAGAGTCTCCACAATTTGCTGGAAACCAAAATATTAAGGCATTAGCTCACGATCTTAAGAACTTAGATACATTGATGAGTAAATATCAATTTGTGAGTAGTGGAGAAGTTATTACCACTCAAAAAACTATCGGAGATATTGAAGTAATCAGTATTTCTGATAAAAACTTAGCTCCTGAGATGACTATAGGTCGTGATGATTTAATTGCTATCACAGGAG